>Ga0316604_10000045_pt1 | contig 220397 bp, 197 predicted proteins | sample OWC_soil_day20_C_FD_207650 | JGI IMG/M metagenome (GOLD analysis project Ga0316604, IMG submission 207650) | Wetland soil microbial communities from Old Woman Creek delta, Ohio, United States - OWC_soil_day20_CT | ecosystem: Environmental > Terrestrial > Soil > Wetlands | place: USA: Ohio... | reverse complement strand
ATACCTTGAATTGAGAGCGCCGGGTAACGGAGATTCTGTGGCCGACATTGACAGAATCCTTCAAGCTTTAAAACCGGAGTATGGAGAGGTTCAGATTTCTATTGAAACCATCAAATTGTCCTATAAGCTGCTGCGGGATTTTGACTGGAAGCTCACAGTTACCTTGGTGCAAAAAGGTTTTGCTTGGGAAATTGTAAATCTTGAGAGGGGAAATACTTCAGATAAGAATTTTGCTTATGCAGCTGATCTTGGGAGCACAACGGTTATTATGCAGCTAATCGATCTGAACACTGGAAATATTTTGTGTGAAGAAAGCGTGGTCAATCATCAAGTCCGTTTTGGTGAGGACATCCTTAGTCGAATCGTTTACGTTAAGGATAATGATGCTCATTTAAGGGAAATCCAGCAATGTACGCTGTTGAATTTTATTGAACTCATGGATAAAATTCAAACTGCGACAGGCATTTCTCCGGACAAATGCGGTATATTCATTATTGGCGGCAATACTACCATGATTCATTTTCTGTTGGGGATTGATCCTTGGTTTATTTTCTATACTCCCTATACGCCAGCTTTTAACCGGAGCGGTTTCTTTGCTGGCCGTGAAATAGGCTTACCCTTTAATGGATTAGTATACTGCTTTCCGTCTATAGCTAATTATATAGGTGGCGATATTATCAGTGGACTGTTGGCGTCCAAGATGTATGAACAAAGTGAACTGGCTCTCTTTATGGATATTGGAACAAACGGCGAAATGCTTTTGGGCAACAATGAATTTCTGATTTCAGTTGCGGGTGCGGCAGGTCCTGCCTTGGAAGGCGGTATCAGCAAGCAGGGAATGCGGGCGAAAGCGGGAGCGGTAGATTCGGTCCAGATTGTTCAAAATCAGTTGAAGATTACTACCATAGAGAATGCAAAGCCAGTGGGTATATGCGGTTCAGGGATTGTTGACCTTCTTGCTGAAATGTTGTTGGCAGGCTGGATTGATTATTCGGGTCGGTTTATTCCCCGCAGCTCAGAGAGAATCGTCATGCGGGACGGAGAATATGTCATTATTTACGCATGGGAGTACGAATCAGCCTTAAAGGAAGACTTAATATTTAGTCAGACTGATATTTTAAGATTTATGGATACAAAAGCGGCAGCGAACACTATGGTAGCGTTTTTAGTGGATGCATTGGGTATTACACCGGATAAGATCCAACGGGTATATATGGCCGGAGCCTTTGGAACCTACATCAATATTGAGTCAGGGATTACCATTGGGTTATACCCCGACCTTCCCAGAGATAGGTTTATTCAGCTGGGCAACGGCTCAATAAAAGGAGCCTGCAAGTTGTTAAAAGATGCAGATCAATTATTGGTTGTAGAAGAGATAACTAACCGTATAGTCTATCTTTCCTTAGCTGAGGCACCGGATTTTCTGAATAAAATGTCAGCGGCCAAATTTTTGCCTCACACGGATTTTTCATTATATCCCACGGTCATTGAAAAGTTCAAGAGTCGTAAACACATGGAAAGTAGTTCCCGTTAATCGTCTTTCCATCACGATTAAATCATTAGCGTGCATAATTATAATATAGAAGTTATCATGCATCCCCTATATATAAAAACATGAAAGAGCCCAATTATTGGGCTCTTTCATGTTTTTATACATATTCAAATGACGAAATGATAACTAAGGTAAGTTATAATATTTTTTTGTGTATTCAACAAAAGCTTTCACCGTAGATAATTCTATGGCTGCTTTTGAATACATCATCCAGGTCCGACGGGTAATCGGAGTGCCATTTCGCCAATGAAGTTCCTTGGTGTAAAGATCATGATGCTGGCCCAACCCTATTTTGGGCAATATTGCCCAACCTAGACCATTGACAACCAATTGGCGGCAGGTATCCATGCTGTCAACGTCCATAGTGACTAATGGCGGACGAGAAAAAGATTCTCTCCACCACTCTTCTACCAATGGTTTTAATGACGAATCAGTCATGTAGTTTATTTGCGGTTCATTTGGCAGTTGGTCGAAATCAATTGGTTTTTTGGCGACAAGGCAAATTGGTTCTTCGAAAATCAAAAATTTCTCTTCAGCCCAATGGTAATCACCCCGAATAATGGCAATAGACACTTCTTCTTTTAGCAACATGCGATTGACTATACGGCTAAGGCCTGTTTTTAAAGATATTTCAACATCTGGGTACAGTTCCAAAAATCCTCGCAAAATTTGTGGCAATTCATAATGAGCGAAAATTGAAGAACTGCCTAAACGTAAAGTACCTTGTATTTTATGATCCATGTTTTGAATGATTTCCTTTGTCTTTTGAAACTGTAACAGCATTTCATTGGCATAAGAAAGCAAATATTCCCCTTGTGGAGTAAGATGTACGCCATTGGGATTTCGGATAAAAACTTTTGTATCAAATTCTTTTTCTAAATTTCGCAAGCGGTAAGTCAAAGCAGGTTGAGAGATATATAGTCGTTCTGCGGCTTTGGTGATGTTTTTCTCTTCAGAAATGGTTTTTAAAATAAACCAATCTTTATCGTCCATAGTGGTATATGCCTCCAAAAGTATCAAGCCGATAAAATAATTTTATTGATTTGAATAAAAATTTGATATTTTATTTATTGCGTATATTATACTACACTAGTCTCAAAATTCAAATTACTTTTACATTGTTTGCAACATGATCTTAGGAGGATAACATGGGACAAAATTTGTTTGAAAAAATTATTGGTTCGCATTTAGTAACAGGAACATCAAAGGCAGGAAATGAGATCGGTATACGTATTGACCAGACTCTTACCCAGGATGCTTTGGGTACGATGGCTTACTTGCAGTTTGAAGCAATGGGAGTAGACGTAGTCAAAACAGAGTCGGTATCCTACATTGACCATAATACATTACAAGATGGTTTTGAGAATGCGGATGATCATCGATACTTGCAAACTGTGGCAGATAAGCATGGTATTATGTATTCTAAGGCGGGCAACGGGATTTGCCATCAAGTGCACTTGGAACGCTTCGCCTGTCCGGGGCTTACCTTAATTGGCTCCGACAGTCATACACCTACTTCGGGGGCGGTCGGCATGATCGCTATGGGAGTCGGCGGAATGGATGTTGCCGTAGCTATGGCCGGTGGCCCTTTCTACCTAACTTATCCCAAGGTCATCCGTGTGAATCTTACAGGAAGACTGCAGCCCTGGTGTTCGGCTAAGGACATTATTCTGGAGATGCTAAAAATCCTGACTACAAAAGGCAATGTAGGTACAGTTGTGGAATATGGCGGCCCAGGAGTAGCTACCCTTACCGTACCGGAACGCTCTACCATTACCAACATGGGGGCAGAATTAGGGGTTACAACATCTTTGTTTCCCAGTGATGAAATGACAAGAATATTCTTTAAAGCGCAGGAGCGTGAAAAAGATTGGCAACCGCTTGGCCCGGATGAAGATGCTGTATATGATCGGGTAATTGATATTAACTTAACATCTTTGGTACCCAATATTGCATGTCCCCATTCACCGGATAATGTAAAAACGGTAAAAGAGGTAGCAGGACTTAAAGTGGATCAGGTATTGGTCGGCAGCTGCACCAACTCTTCTTATCGGGACATTATGATGGTAGCTGCAATGGTAAAAGGCAAAAAGATTCATCCTCATGTAAGTTTCGGTGTTGCTCCCGGGAGTAAGCAAGTGTTGGCGATGATCGCTAAAAACGGTGCCTTGCACGATTTAGTATCTGCCGGTGCGCGCATTTTGGAAACAACCTGTGGTTTTTGTGTAGGATGCGGACAGGCGCCGCAAACCCAAGGGGTATCCTTACGTACTAATAACCGCAATTTTGAAGGACGTAGCGGAACCAAAGATGGTCAGGTTTATCTGGTAAGCCCGGAAACAGCCGTAGCAGCTGCCTTAAGCGGAGTTGTAACAGATCCCCGTGATTTAGACTTAGCCTATCCGGAGATTATTTTGCCAGAACTGTATGAAATTGATGACAGTCTCATTGTCCAGCCATCCAAGGATCAAGCACTGTCAGTTTATCGTGGACCTAATATTGGTCAACCGCCAAAAAATACGGCTATGCCTGAAAAATTGAGTGCCAAGGTTGCCATAAAAGTAGGTGACAAGATTACTACAGACCATATTATGCCGGCCGGGCCATTCTTAAAATACCGCTCCAATGTTCCTAAATACGCAAATTATACATTTTATCACATGGACCCTGAATTTGCTGCAAAATGCCAGTCCAATAGAGAACAAGGTAAAGCAAGCGTTATTGTGGCTGGTCTTAGTTACGGGCAGGGCTCTTCGCGTGAACATGCGGCATTATGTCCGATGTATCTGGGTGTACGTGTTTTATTGGCCAAAAGTGTTGAGCGCATTCATGGAGCAAATTTGGTTAACTTTGGCATTCTTCAGCTTACCTTTGCAGATGAGGCCGACTATGAGCGAATCGAAAATGTTGATGAACTCGTAATCGATAATGTACACAAGGCTATCGAGGGAGACGTTATTGTTATCCGCAATGTCACTAAGGGGTATGAATTTAATACCAAATGCAGCTTAACACCGCGACAAAAGGAAATCGTGCTAAGCGGCGGTTTGTTAAACTATGTTGCAAAAAATAATAAGTAGGAGGATGGCTGAATGAGCGAGTATGTAAAAATCCCGGCAGTCCTCATGCGAGGAGGCACTAGCAAGGGAGTCTATATCATGATGAGTGACTTGCCTGAAGATCCAGCGTTGCGGGATCAGGTGATTCTGAGTATCTATGGGAGCCCTGATATTCGCCAGATTAACGGTATAGGTGGAGCTGATCCGTTGACTAGCAAAGTGGCACTGATTGCACCGTCAACGCGGGACTACGTGGATGTTGATTATACATTTGGGTATGTGGGAATAAAGGATGCCATTGTGGACTATGATGGCAACTGCGGCAACATGTCTTCTGGGGTGGGTCCTTTTGCTATTGCTAAAGGTTTAGTACCGATTGAAGAGCCGATTACACGAGTGAGAATTTATAACACCAATACCAATAAAGTCATAGAGGTTTCGGTTCCGGTAAAAGACGGAGAAGTTGTTACTGAAGGCGATTATGCAATAGCTGGCGTACCAGGTACTGGTGCAAAATTATCTCTCAATTTCCTTAACTCAGCAGGCTCAAAAACAGGTAAGCTTTTGCCAACCGGGAACGTTGTAGATACTATTACCTTGAAAAATGGCAAAGAGGTGAGGGTAAGCCTTGTCGACGCGGCAAATCCTTCGGTATTTGTCAAAGCAGATGATGTTGGTTTAACGGGAAAGGAACTGCCGGCAGATACAGAAACAAATCCGGACATACTTGACATGATGGAAGATATCCGCACGACCGCTGCTGTTATGATGGGACTTGCGAAAACCAAGGAAACCACGAGCTCTGCAGTGCCTAAAGTGGCGTTTGTGGCTGCTTCGCAGGACTATTTTACAACTACCGCCTCCACGGTTAAAGCTGAAGAATGTGATTTATTGGCCAGAACAAAGGCCATGGCAGTAATGCATAAAACTTACGCTGTTACCGGTGGTATCTGCTTGGCAACGGCAGCATGCATTGAGGGGACAGTTGTTTATGAGGTGGTAAGAGCTCAAGCTAAGGAAACAGGAGAAGTCCGAATTGGTCATCCTTCCGGCATACTAGAGGTATTCGTTAATATAAAGAAACTCCCAGATAACAAATGGGCCTTATTGCAGGCTGGAGTTTGCCGGACGGCAAAACCGATAATGGAAGGTGTAGTATACGTACCTAAGAAATTAATGAGGGAATAATTGAATCTCATAGATATTGTCATAAATGACATTGGTTAGTTCTGAAAAGATTGAGCAAAATAATTAAATTAGGAGGAAGAAAATGAGTGCGGAAACAAATGCACAAGCGAACTCAAACAATAAGGTAAAGATGATTAAAGGCCTTGTTTGTGTACTGATACCTTGTCTTGTTCTGTTGAGTCCTGTTCCGAAAGGTTTGGATCCGTTAGCATGGAAAATACTGGCCGTTTATTTAGGTGCAGTGTTTGGCATCATTTTAAGACCAGTACCTGAAGCCGTTGTTTTGATTACTGCCATGGGTGCGGTATCGGTGTTCTTTGGACAGACGAAGATCGCTTTAGAAGCGTTTGGTGAAACAACGCCATGGCTGGTACTCACCGCGTTTATTATCGGACAATGTTTTGTTGAAACAGGGCTTGGAAGCCGGATTGCTTATTTCTTGATTGACAAGTTGGGAAAATCTACGTTGCGTTTGGGGTATATCTCCACGGTAACCGATTTGATTTTGTCTCCGGCAATCCCCTCGAATACCGCAAGGACGGGTGGCTTGGTATTTCCCATCTTTCAAAGCTTGTCAGTTACCCTAGGTTCGACACCAGCGCAAAATCCGCGTGCTATTGGTGCATTCCTGATGACACTAATGTATCAAAACAGCTTGATAACCGGAACCATGTTTGTTACAGCCGGCGCAATTATGCCGATGATGATTAAGTTAACAAATGACATCATGCATGCTGATATTTCTTGGATGGGTTGGGCTACTGCCATGATTGTTCCCGGTGGAATTTGTTTAGTAATTGTACCTTATCTGGTTTATAGATTATACCCACCTGAAATAAAACACGTAGATAATAAAGCCATTGCCAAAGAAGGTTACGCAAAAATAGGACCAATGAGCCGTCGTGAAAAGATCCTTGCAGTATTGTTTGTAATGGCTATTATTGGCTGGGCAACAGGCTCTATCACTAAAATTGACTCGACAGCAGTGGCCCTTGCTTTACTTGCTATGTGCATACTGACCGGTGTTATTTCCTGGAACAAGGTGCTGGAGTGCAAACCTGCCTGGAGTACTTTTGTTTGGTATGCAGGTATTATATCATTGGCAAATGGCTTAAATAAGACTAAATTCTTTGTTTGGTTGGGAAAAGTGTTTGAACAAAACATTAATTTTACCGGCTTAGATCCCATAGTTGTACTTGCGGCACTAATTCTTCTTACCGTTATTCCGCGTTACCTGTTCGCCTCGACGATTGCCTTTGTTGTTACCTTTATTCCGGTGATCTTTGTCTTAGGATCGGCTGCTAAACTTCCGGCAATCCCGCTGCTTCTTATGTGCGCCGCTTCTGCGCAGATTGCCAGCTTGATGACACATTACGGCAATGCCGTGGGAACCGTATTGTATGGTGCGGGATATGTGCCACAGGGAACCTGGTGGAAGGTAGGGCATATTGTTACAGCGGTTTCTTTAACAATTTACTTTATTGTGGGTCTTACTTGGTGGAAGATCTTAGGACTCTGGTAAGTTTAATATTAGGCCCGTCGACAATAAAAACCGACGGGCCTAATATCTCTATAAACAACTAAATGTCAAATTGATTTCGAAAATTTGGAAGGGGATTATCTTTATGAAGGTAACAAGTGTGCGGACACGACTGCTTATTCGCGATGAATGCACCTTGTTGTCAAATGGTGACCTTAGGGATAGGGCTGCTAAAGTAAATTCTTCTGATGAAATAGGACAGCTTGCTCGGGGATTTTGTGCTATGAGAGACAGCATACGTAGCTTGGTCAGCCAGGTGCAAAAGCAAGCAGAAAACTTAGCCACTGCCAGTGAAGAATTATCAGCCAGCGCGGAGCAGTCTGCAGAAGCCTCACAGCAAGTAGCTGCCTCTATTACCCAAATAGCCGAAGGTACTTCAGCTACCTCAGTTTCGGCCAATAGGATAGCAGGAATTGCTGAGCAGATATCAGGCACAACAGCGGTAAGTGAACTAGCTAAAGGATCTCAGGAAATCAGCGAAATTGTTACGCTGATCTCGCAAATTGCCGGTCAAACAAATCTCTTGGCGCTTAATGCGGCTATTGAAGCTGCCCGCGCAGGGGAAAACGGCAAGGGTTTTGCGGTAGTTGCCGAAGAGGTAAGAAAACTTGCTGAGCAGTCTAATCAGGCAGCCCAGAAAATAGGCACCCTGATTGCACGAAATCATGTTAATATGGATCAGGCTATTATCGCCACGCAAACCGGGGCAGAAGGAATAAAAACAGGTATTGCTGTTGTCAATTTGACTGGGGATACTTTTAAGGAAATTGTGCAATCTATTTTGCAGTTATCCGGGCAGATTAATGATATAGCTGTATCGATTAATGATATGGCAGCAAGCAGTAAGACTCTGGTGCATACTATTTGTGAAGTGGGTACGATTACAAAAGAAAATGCGGCTGAAGTCGAAACTGTTTCTGCAGCAACAGAAGAACAGTCGGCTTCTATGGAAGAGGTCGCTGCAGCCAGCCGCAGCTTATCTAATTTGGCTGCTGAGTTACAAGAATCTGTTACACGGTTTTTAGTAAAATAATAAATGGATTTTCTAACGCCTACCGATGTTTTGCAGATGATCGGCTTTTTATAGTAAAACGGTGACTAGGGGATAGAGTGTTTAGAATTAGTAAAACCCGCGAATTTCGCGGGTTTTACTATGTGCTTTTTTGAAAAGATTCGGGTGTGCTGATAGACAAATTATTTACTCTAAATGAAAAAATGATTAAACAAATTAAAGGAGTTGAAGGAGTAACACAACGGAAAATTGCTAGAGTTACAGGAATTCATCAGATCATTATTTTTAGGTGTGAGCAGTAAGAAGTAAAAAGAACGTCCCACTTGCTTCGGTGAACTAAGCGTGTGGGACAATGAACCTATCCCGGTGTCTTAATTAGAGGAATTTAACAATTAATGGAGAACGATTCCATTATATCACTATGTAATAAAAACATTGTTGTGTAAGATCACTCAGTCTACCAAATCAATATGTGGTTATACAAAGCTGGCTAATTCATTAGTAAAGCAAATCTGAAAGCGGTGAGAAGATGGAACTGGACTTTAAACAATACAAATTAATCGTGGAATCTACTCCCAATATGATTTGGCGGGCTGGGCTTGATGCAAAATGTGACTATTTCAACCGGACTTGGCTTACCTTTACTGGTCGTACAATGGAGCAAGAAATCGGTGATGGTTGGACCGAAGGAGTACATCCAGATGACTATGATACGTGTGTTAGAATTTATCTTGAGTCTTTTGCAAAAAAAGAGTCTTTTGAAATGGAATACCGTTTGAAGCGATTTGATGGGAATTATCGCTGGATAAATGACAGAGGGGTTCCTGTATATGATGACGAGGGAGTATTTATAGGCTATATTGGTAGTTGCATGGATGTGACAGAGAAAGTTGAGGGGCAATTATTTAAGGAACAGGCACAAATAGATGGACTCTGTAATATTTACAATCGTTATTATCTTGATAGGATATTGGAGCACTATATCGAGAAAAGCCGTGAAGAAGGATGCTGTTTGGCGATAATAATGCTAGATATTGATAATTTTAAGCTTGTGAATGATCAGTATGGTCATAACGTAGGTGATATCGTGCTAAGGCAAGTAGCCGCAGTAATAAGAGACAGCATAAGGGAAAATGACACTTGTGGAAGATATGGCGGAGAAGAATTTATTGTAGTTTTAAACAATACTAGCCAAAGTCACGCACTTGAAGTAGCTAATCGGATTCGAATTAAAATTGCGGAAAAAACAATCGAGATAAATATAACTGAGAGTTTTTCAATCTCTGTAACTGTAAGTGGCGGTATAAGTTTCTTTAGGGAGAGAGATTCGATAATTGACCTTTACCAGCGCGCAGATCAAGGGCTTTACTCAGCCAAACACTCAGGTAAGAACTGTATCAAGTTTGTGGATAATGCGTAGAACTAATGATAAAAAGAATAGGTTAAATATCGGCCTTTCAACATTCAAAGTCGGAAAAACTTGAAAACCCGCAAATTTCGCGGGTTTTTTGTTGCTTGATGTTATCGCTCTGATACCTCCACCAGCTAAAGCCGGATGGGAGAAAGAGGTGAATCAAGGGAGAGCGTTAGAAGGATTCCTCTAAAAGATAGCAAATATACTAGTAATTGTGAGTTTGTAACCAGTATTTTACCTTAAGGTGGATAGAGTATGAAAAAAGCGATTTCCAGCATTGCACACATTCAGCCTTTTGTGCAGGAATACGCCGAAACAATAACCGATGTTCTTGAATTAGCAGTAACAATAATTGATGAAGAGTGTATAAGAATAGGCGGCACAGGCCCACACGCAAAGAGTATTGGACGGCAAATACCCGGTGGCTCTTTTTTTAGACAGGTACTTATAAGCGGTGACCCAGGCTTTATACATGATATGGATAGTAAAAGCGCTTGCATAAACTGTGATACTTCTTCTAATTGCCAGGAACTTGCTACCATGGGTTTTCCAATAAAAAAGAAAAGAGCAACTGTTGGTGTCATCGGCGTAATAGCATTTACTCTTGAACAGAAAGAGCGCCTAGAACGCAATTCGGCTAAATTTCTTTCGTTTCTCGGGCATATGAGCAGTCTCCTGGAAAGCAAATTACTCATGCTTGATGATCAATGGCGTCTGCAAAATCAGATGCAAGAAGTACTAGAGGTAGCAAACCAATCGTATATTTTCGGAAATTTGATTGGTCGAGACAAAGAGTTCATTCGACTATTACAAAGAGCTCACCAAGTAGCAACAAGCAACTCGACAATTCTAATACAAGGCGAAAGTGGGACTGGCAAAGAGCTCTTAGCGAAAGCTATTCATGAGGCAAGTGGACGCAAAGATCATCCCTTTGTGGTAGTAAATTGCCCTTCTATACCGGAAAGCTTGTTTGAAAGTGAATTATTTGGTTATGAAGCAGGTGCATTTACGGGTGCGAGCAGATATGGGAAAAAGGGGAAGTTCGAAATTGGAAATGGAGGAACTATCTTTTTAGACGAGATTGGTGACCTTCCGCTTTCGTTGCAACCCAAGATTCTGAGAGCCATTCAGGAACGTTCCATAGAACGCATTGCAGGCGCTTCTCCATTTCGTATTGATGTTCGAATTATTGCTGCGACCAACCGAGATCTGGAAAAGATGGTTCAGGAAGGTAAGTTTCGTGAAGACTTATTCTATCGTTTAAACGTTATTCCGTTGACTATTCCACCGCTGCGCTCACGAACTGTAGATATACCACTTTATATTGAGTATTTTTTAGAAAAATTCACGAAAAAACTAGGAAAAGAATCGATTAAAATGGACGAACAACTTCGGCGCTGGCTTATGAATTACTACTGGCCCGGCAATGTAAGGCAACTGGAACATGTAATTGAGTACCTTGTGAACATTGCGAAGGAAGAGGTACTTACATTGCAAGACCTTCCAGCTAACTTGATGACAGATGAAGGACAGAGTGGCGATGAAACTAGTCTTGAACAGCAACTGGCAGACTATGAAAAGCAACTGCTTAAGACACATGTTCCACCTGGTGCAAATTTGGAAAAGAAAAAGCAAGCAGCCAAACGCCTAAAAATTAGCTTAGCAACTTTATATAGAAAACTAGATAAATATCGAATCCAATAAGGTATCTAATGAATTCTCAATAATGATAATAAGTTCGCAGAATTGAGCAATCCGAAAATGTCCCGAGTATAAAGCCGATTTCGATTATTGTGGTTCTCAAAATTGCGAAACGATACGTGGTAGATTCAAATATATAGTTTTTAGGAGATATAAAAATAGCTTTTTATATTAGCGGAATAGTGAGAGAACCCCATTTTACGATATATCCGTGCTGCATGCGTGTGATTCTCTGTGCTTTTCGAAATTAAAATATATACTAAAGTGACTAATAAAGTGATATTTAGTGACCCTCTACAGAATATTGGCATTATATTTGCAAGGTATCTGCATATATAATTCTTAATGTAATCGGAGGTCACACAAGTATGAATTTAGAAAACAGTTATATTGAAATATTAAAGGAAGAATTGGTAACGGCGTTAGGGTGTACGGAACCTCTCGCTATTGCTTATGCAGCGGCTAAGGGGAAAGAAGTGTTGGGGTGCTTTCCTGAAAAAGCGGTACTGGAATGCAGTGGTAATATCGTAAAAAATGCGAAAAGTGTTGTTGTGCCTAACACTGGAGGGCTAACAGGGATTCGAGCTAGTATGCTTGCGGGGTTAGTCGGTGGTAATTGCGATAAAAAATTGGAAGTACTATCAGACATGACTCCAGATCATATTACTACTGTTAAAAAGCTGTTAGATAGTGATTTATGTGAGGTAAAGCTGCTACCGACTGATATAAATCTTCATCTTGTATTGCAATTAATAGCAGAGAATGAGCATGTGACAGTAGAAATTAAGCACGCTCATATCAATATCTGTAGGATAACAAAGAATGGGCAAGTTATTTGCAAAAATGATGATGAAAATAAATATTTAGGGTCTTTCATCGATCGTGCCGTTCTTAGTGTTAAGGGAATATATGAGTTTTCTAACACTGTACCATTAGAGAAGGTTCGTGATCTTATCGAGAAACAAATTATGTATAACATTGGTATTGCTGAAGAAGGATTGCGAGGTAATTACGGGGTAAGTATTGGGCGAATTTTACTCGATATTGGACAAGATGACCCAGTTCGAACTAAGATTAAAGCTTATGCTGCAGCAGCTTCTGAAGCTAGAATGAGCGGCTGTGTGTTGCCCGTAGTAATTAACTCTGGTAGCGGTAACCAAGGTATAGCCACTTCTATCCCTGTTATCATATATGCCAGAGAGAAACAAGTTACTCAAGACAAATTATATCGGGCGCTAGTATTTTCCAATCTTCTAACAATTCACCAGAAAACGATGATTGGTCGATTATCTGCATTTTGCGGGGCTGTCAGCGCGTCCTGTTCCAGTGGCGCAGCTATCACCTATCTCGAGGGAGGCACTCTTGAGCAGATCAAGCAGACTATCAATAACACATTAGCTAATGTTTCAGGAATTGTCTGTGATGGCGCGAAACCTTCTTGTGCTGCAAAAATTGCTTCTTGTCTGGATGCCGCGTATATGTCTCATGTGTTGGCTATGAATGGCAAGAGTTATCAGGCAGGTAACGGTATTTTAAAAGGCGATGTCGAAGACACTATCGCTGCTGTGGGCCGTATAGCATGTAATGGTATGCGAGCGACCGATACGGAGATCATTAGGATAATGTTGGAGTCTTAACAATCTGCCAAATGACGAAGAGCCCATGAATTTCGTGGGTTCTTCGTGCTATTTGGGTTAGTTGGGAGCGGGAACCTCAACAGTTTTGATTTTTTAGGAGGTAGGTATTTCCAAAGTGTTGAAAAGTGACATTTGCTTGCTAGAATGCAGAGGTATAAATCAGTTACTATTTACAAAGGAAAAAATATATGCTTAAATATGGTTAGTTAGATCTAACTAATTTCGTGCCGCTGATGGGAGGAGGTACTGGAGCTGAATAGAAGAGAATTTATCCAATTTAGCGGTTTGACTGGAATTACTCTAGGTTTCGGGATCGGTGGTTATTTCTGGCTTGGGATGCAGGATGAAGTGGCGATGAGACAGAGCTATATACCGCCAGGCACGCTGGTTACCGGGGGTTGACCCGGAGAATCGGGAACTCATGCTATCAATCGGTGCTTTTATAGAGAACGTATCGATCGCGGCTGGAATACATGGCTATGAAGCAAAGGTTGATATTGTTGGGCAGGATAATTTTAGCCAGGAAATAGCCGATGTGAGATTGGTCCCCAAAACAGCGACAGGTATCTCCGAGCAGGTAATTAAGCAACGCAGGACGATACGGAAACATTTACAAAAGACTGCGATCACAATGGAGGATATCAAGCATCTGGTAGCAAATAATCACAGTAAGATAATGTATTATCCGCTGGCTTCTAAAGAAGGTGCGTATTTAAAAAACGCCACATTGTTGGCAAACAAAGCTCAGGTATATAGAGACGATGCACAAGCAGAGTTGGCGAACTGGATTCGGTGGACAGAAGGGGAAGCACGAGAATATGGCAACGGCCTATCTCCCGAAAGTATGGAAATGGAAGGTATCATACGTTGGTATGCAAAGTATTTTCTTGGTAAGAAAGATGTTTTGAGTAAAACCTTTCGCAATGAGACAATCAAGTTAGTTGAGGAACAGGTACAAAATTGTGCCGGATGGCTGGTTATAGCAAGTGATAGCTCTACGGTAGCAGACTTAATAGACGCCGGTAGGGTACTACAGGCAGCCTGGCTGCGAGCTTATGAAAAATCGATTGCGTTTCATCCTATGACTCAAGTATTAGAAGAGAATCCCTGGCAGGCAGAAGTGGCAAAGGAGCTTGGTCATAGCGGAAAGCTTCAGTTTATCATAAGAATCGGCTATGTAAAAACATATTCGCAGCCCGTTAGTCTGCGTATGCCAATGTCAAAAATAATTACTGTGTAGTAATCGGTGCAAGATTATTGGAGGATGTATGGATACGGAAACACTTATTGTGAGATACATAGATATTCTATCGGAATCTATGCGGCAGTCTATGCGAAAGTATAAGGAAGAAACCGATAGTGGCGATTTGTTCAACCTAACGATTACCCAACTGCATTATCTCCATGCAATCAATGAAATGGATGGCCCTACATTTACACAACTGGTAGAGCGGTTTAATGTGCAAAAGTCCACGGTAACAGATACAGTCAATCGACTAATTAAACGGAATATTGCATATAAGCAGCAATCAGAACAGGACTTGAGAGTGTTTCATATCTACCTGACGGAAAAAGGAAAAGAACTTCTACGGATTGAGGGTATGGGCTACTATCATTTTGCCAGCAAGATGACTAAATGTCTTGAGAGCAAAGAAAAGGAGCAATTCACCAAGCTCTTAGAAAAAATTGTGAACGAAATAAGAATATAAAAATTTTACAAGAAGTTAGTTTGATCGAACTAATTAAAAAAACTTTCTGGAGGTTGTCTATATGAAATTTAGGTTATTTTCAATGGTGACTGTCTTTATCATGAGCATGGTCACAATGAGTGTAGTATTTGCATCACCAAGTGACGTAACGCCGTCTGCTCTAACGGAAAGTATAGTGATAGAGAAGGGGGCGAATATCAAAGTACAAGCAGTAGATACAGTGCACTCGCGGAAAAGTAAACAAAATGATGTAGTGCTTTTCAAAGTAATCGAGGATATCAAGGTTGGTGACATTACGGTGATTCCCGCAAATATAGAAGTGGAGGGCATTGTCACTAAAGTAAAGAAGCCTGGCCCTTGGGATCAAGCTGGACAACTGGAAGTTACTTTTTCTGAAATAAAAACAAAGGAAGCGGACTCCATACCTGTGGCCGGCGTGCTTTATAAACACGGGAAAAAGCCGAATTTTTTTGTAAGATATTCAATATGCGGTGTGTTTATAAAAGGCAAGGACGCAATTATTAATAGTGGAACAGAGGTAACTTTGCAAGTTAAGGAAGATACGATCATTCGGAATATAAAGTAACATATCAAAGCATAGGCATATCCCTCTTTGTTCCAATACAAGGAGGGATATTTTTAGCCATCTTTACTTTTCTATCAATCGAAGGTAAAATGATATCAAAACATTTGAAAAGGGAGTTTGACGCGGTGGATAATAACGATATTAAACTAATTGGGATTCTCATGAAGCAAGCTCGTTCAACTTGGGCAGAACTTGGCACATTTCTTAGCCTATCAGCACCGGCGGTTGCCGACAGGGTTCGCAAATTAGAGGAAAACGGAGTGATACAAGGTTATTCGGCATTGATTGATCCTGAGGCCGTAGGTTGTAGTTTAGCGGCGTTTATATCTGTTACATTAGAATGTCCCGATAACAGGAATGCGTTTTTGGAGTTAGTGAGTAATCAGACCCAGATACAAGAATGTCACCATATAGCTGGTTCAGCAGATTATATACTTAAAGTGCGCTGCCAAAATACCCGAAGTTTGGAGCATTTAATTAGTGAACAAATCAAGTCTTTACCTGGAGTCAAAACACAAACCACTGTCATACTTTCTACCGTTAAAGAGACACCCATACTACCGGTAAAAGTGGATAAAGGATAGATGCTTATGGAATTTCTGTTTTGGATAAAAGGTGTTATACTTGGGTTTTCTATAGCGGCACCAGTCGGGCCGATAGGAGTTCTTTGTATCAGGCGTACTTTAGCAAACGGAATGCTAAACGGTTTTCTTTCTGGCTTTGGTACAGCTTCTGCTGATGCAATTTACGGTTGTATTGCAGCATTTGGTATAACAGCGATCTCAACATTTTTGCTGGACAACCGATTTTTCCTACACATGTTCGGAGGGCTGTTCTTACTGTATCTAGGGTATAACACATTTCGAGCTGTACCTGCCGAAAAAGCGGCTGAAACGAATGGCAAAGGATTATTTGCTGCTTATACATCTGCATTTTTCCTAACATTAACGAATCCTGCGACCATTATGTCTTTTGTTGCCGTGTTTGCAGGGCTCGGGATTGGTGCTGCTGACGGAGATTTTATATTGGCTGGGTTTATGGTCTTGGGAGTTTTTGTGGGTTCATTGCTCTGGTGGCTCATATTAAGTGTAACGGTTAATATATTTCGTGCCAAATTTGACCAACGACGTCTCAAAAGAGTTAATCAATTGTCTAGTCTAATAATTTTTGCATTTGGAGTACTGAGCTTATGCTCTATATGAGGGTGACAAGGGAAAGGAGTTACTGACACCATCAAGCTAAATTTTCTTTGCAAGGTGACGATTTGCTGAATCACTTGATTCAAAAAGAAATAGACAAAAGCGTAATCTTTTCGCCTTCGCCTACTTGCAATTTATGTAAAAACATACTATTATTAGAAAAGGATGGAAATTAAAAAGTAGAGTCGCCGTGTCCTTTAGGTGCTGGAACACCTATAGGCACGAGCAGGTGCGGTAACACCTACACGTAACAGCGAACTGATCACGACGACAATCTTATTATACCCGCTTGCCAGCTTGATTACAAGTTTTGGTAATTTACGGTATATAGATTGGCGGCTAAAGACAGGGGCTGTGCGACTGCATGCAATATTCGTTTGCTTATATCTTGATACAGGTTTGGCAGAACACGCTGACAGGTTTGGGTTATTTACAGTGTTGTTTGCTGTAGCTCCTGTGTCTTGATCTGTTGCAAAGATCGATAGGATCGCATGTGTAGGGTGAAATAATCCTGCATTTGTGATCCTTTTTAATTTCCTCCTGTAAAATTCCCATACATGGGTGATTACAGGAGGGCATAAAAGCCTCCGGAAAAAATAAGGAGGGTATTATTGTGGTTATGGTGTGTACACCAGGTAAAAAATTTGAAGGTGTAGAGATTAAGCATGTCCAGTTTAAACTGCTCATTACAGAAATCGGCGAAGAGTACCTACTGATGTATGATTTTGCAGATCAGCTATACCTGTATGCCGTACAACAGGGGGAAGGAGGTCAGCAGCCTGAATTCACCTATATTGATAAGGTAACATGGGTGGAAGAAGAACCACAGCGTAGGACAATAAGTGTATTAATGAGTCAATGAGTTAGGTGACAATCGGGATGACAAGGCCACGGCGTTGTCATCCCCAAAGTCACAGTATCTGAAGGTCTTCTGTGTGCGTTAAATGTGCGTTTTTTTATGCGTCTTACGTATCGCTTTCGCCCTAGAAAACCCGCGTAATACGCGGGTTTTTGTTGTTTGTTTACGGCCAAGGCCGTAAATTTGGCTTGCAGTGCAGTAATATTAAATTGAGACGGCAGGAGTTTAATTTTATCCATAGAATAAAAATATTGTAAAATTTTGAGAAAAACGCGTTTGGACACGGCATTAGCTAAATTGGGCCGTGTATTTATTACAGGGCAGTGAAGACAGCAATGAGGTACCGCCATGTGGCTGTATCATTCGAATTTCTTAACATGAGGTGAAATAACATGCTTACTGGTTTTGACATGCGCACATTGATAACGGTGTTGATTGTCGGGCATGTTATTTCGCTAGCGCTGTTAATCATAGATTTTAAGTATAATCGCAGGCAAAAAGGCGATCTGTTTTTTATTTGTGGCAGAGCATTCCAGTTGTTTGGGTTGCTGCTCACCGGGCAGCGCGGTGAAATCTCCAGCCTTCTATCGCTGCTTTTGGGAAACTCCTTAGTAATCACCGGACAGGCACTGGAAGCGATGGCTTGGGTATCTTTGAAAACAAAAATGACCAGGAAATGGTGGTTATTCTTTGGCATTTCCTGGGCAGTCCTGCTGGCCTGTGTGTGGAATGTGCCATTTTCGTTAAGCCGGACAATTAGGATTACTGTCCCGACATTGCTGCAAAGTGTATTTCTCCTAATTCCCGGGCTGCAACTTGCTTTTTTTCGTACGGGGTCGTCACCAACACAAACAGTCATTGGTATATTTTATTTTGTAGGTTTTCTGGCTTCTTTATGGCGGTATCAATATATCATGAGTATAAATAAATATAGTTTATTCATGCCAGATCTACCGCATAGTGGCTTTTTTGTCATTTTGATCTTTTTGCTGATCGGAGGAAGCCAGGGGTATATTTTGATCAAAAAAGAATACGTCAATAAAGAACTTGAAGAAAGCAACCAAAACTTGCGGCGGGAGAAAGAGACTGTGGTTTACTACGAGGCCGAACTCAGGAAACATCAGGTAGAGAGCGCGGAATTAAGGGTACTGCAGGCACAAATAAAACCGCATTTTTTACAGAATACGCTTGGGGCGATTGGACACTTCTGCCGGGTTGATGCCGTGAAGGCCCAGCAACTTTTACACGACCTAGCAACCTATCTGCGCGGTACCTTTAAACTGACGGCCGACTATGTGCCATTGGAGGAGGAAATGAAGGTTGTCCGGGCCTATTTGGACATTGAATTGGTCCGGTTTGGATCCCGACTTGACGTCAAGTACGAAATGGAGGGTGAATTATCTGCCTGTATGATTCCCCCCTTCACACTTCAACCGCTTGTGGAGAATGCCGTACGCCATGGTATTGCGGTCCAGCGGCAAGGCGGCGTTATCCGGATAAGCATTCGGGAAATGGACGGCGGTTTTGCTTTCTTAGTGGAAGATGACGGCGTAGGTATGCCTGGTGATCTTCTGCACCAGATCAGTACTGATAGTTTCGAAACCAGGCGGGACGGACAAGGCTTGGGCTTGTTTAGTGTCGATCGACGTCTGAAAAGAATGTTTGGCTGTGGGCTAAAGATTGCGGGAACACCTGAGCCGGGAACCCGTGTTTCCTTTTTTATTCCCAAACTGTGTAACTGCCAGATGGGGGAGGAAGAGAAAAATGCTTAAAGTAATGATCGTTGATGATGAAGCCTGGGCATTGGACGAACTAACAGATATTTTGCGCGAACATGCCGTTGTCGTTGGCACGTTTGATGATCCGGTTAGGGCTGTTGAAGCTGTGGATGGTCTTGAGCCTGACGTGGTGTTTCTCGACATTGAGATGCCGGAAATGAATGGATTTCAGGCAGCCGGGGAGATTTTAGCCCTTCGTCCCCAGACCGGCTTGGTCTTTGCTACCGCCTACAGCCAATATGGAGCAAAAGCCTTCGATTTGGAGGCTTTTGACTACTTATTAAAACCGTTTGAGGCTGCCCGGGTGATTCAATCCCTTAAACGGATTGAAAAACGCTTCAGCGTCGAAGGGCGTTACCAGGCCAGTGGACTGTCGTTTACGGTGCGCAGAGAATTGGAAGGCATGAATCTGTCGCAGGTATGGCTATCAAAAAACGGCTTATTGACAATGATTCCAGTCGCCAGTATCGATGCGTGTTTTGTCGGCAAAACCGACCGCTACACTACCGTCATCGCTGGAGGAGCGGCTTACCGCAGCAGTCAGGGTTTACAGGATTTTGTGGCTCAGTGCGGCGAGGATAACTTAAGTCGGTGCCATCGCAGCTGCTATATCCGCCCCACAAGCGTGTGTTCAATAAAGCCGGGGAAAGACCGGACGTTATGGCTGAGCCTCTTTGGCTGGGCGAAGGAATTGCCGGTCAGCCGTCAGTATAGACAAGGAATTCTCGACAAATTGGAAGTGAAGAAACATCCAGGATAGGTTAAAATTAGTTTGACTGTGTGGCAACTCGTAACAAAAAAAAGGGAACTGGCGCAAATATGGTAGTGTAAACTGCCATATTTTTGTATTCTAGTAAGTGACAAGAAAAGTTGTAATCTTAGCAAAACTGACAGTTGCTAATGGTAGATAATTGTAGAAAAACCAAGGATCTATATAAAGAACATGGTCAGAAGGCAGTTGGCTAATTATGTAAAAATTAGGAGGGCAATCTATGAGTCAACAGGAACAAGCCAAGAAATGGGGCCAGATCGTGGCCAAGTGCTGGGCGGACGAGGCGTTTAAGGCCAGGTTCAAAGCCGAACCGGCGGCGGTGTTTAAGGAGTATGGACTAGAGGTGCCTAGAGGACTGAAAGTGGTCGAAAACTCGCCCGAGGTAAGTTATATTGTATTGCCAGCCAAGCCGACCAATCTGTCTGACAAGCAGTTGGAAGATATCGTCGGCGGTAGCAATTGGTATGTTAATGACCGGCCGGTAGTGTCTATGCCATACGTGGACTGACACACCCTGGTTAAAAACTCATCAACGTTAAATCTTTGAAGTATGAGCAGGGGGTTGCTTTGCCTAATAAAATGCCTAATTGAAGAGGAGGAAAGATCATGAATCAACAGGAACAAGCCAAGAAATGGGGCCAGATTGTGGCCAAGTGCTGGGCGGACGAGGCGTTTAAGGCCAGGTTCAAAGCCGATCCGGCGGCGGTGTTCAAGGAGTATGGACTGGTGGTGCCTGTCGGACTGAAGGTGGTCGAAAACTTGCCTGAGGTAAACTATATTGTATTGCCGGCCAAACCGGCCGACCTTTCGGACGAGCAACTGGACGGCGTTGCCGGGGGCATACTGTGTTATACTCGTTTGTGATGACGCGGCCCTGCTTAAAACCCTATCTTTGAGTTGAATCCATAAAAAGATAATAGGAGGGAAAGATCATGAGTCAACAGGAACAAGCCAAGAAATGGGGACAGATTGTGGCCAAATGTTGGGCGGACGAAGCGTTCAAGGCCAAGTTCAAAGCCGATCCGGCAGCGGTGTTTAAGGAGTATGGACTCGAGGTGCCTGTCGGACTGAAAGTGGTCGAAAACTTGCCTGAGGTAAACTATATTGTATTGCCGGCCAAACCGGCTGACCTTTCGGACGAGCAATTGGACGGCGTTGCCGGGGGAATCTGGTATTGCGGCTATAGTTGCACCTTCTGATGGAGCGACCTTGTTTTAAACCCCACTTACGAGTTGAACCCATCGAGCAGGAAGCGGCGGTGTTGCTATTGTCGGAGCGGGGCTATTTTCTCCTCCAGGGGAGGCTGTATGTTCGGCTGGCTCCTTTGCTGGACGGCAGCCGGACAACAGATGACCTCATCGACATCCTGGACGGCGTAGCGACGGCGGCTGAGATTTATTACGCGCTTGCCAGCCTGGAGCGAAAAGGCTATCTCATCGAGGACGATTCCGCTTTGCCGCCGGAGCAGGCGGCCTTCTGGAGCGCTCTCGGTGCTCATCCAGGATTGGCCGCTGCTTTGTTGCGGCAAACGACGGTAACGGTTACCGCCCTGGGCGGAATTGATCCAGGGCCGCTAGTTGCTGCACTGGAATCAGTAGGCATTCATACCGGCCTGCAAGGTACGGTGGGGGTGGTGGTGACCGACGATGTCCTACGGGAGGAGCTTAGCGAGTACAACCGCGACGCCCTTGCCACCGGCCGGCCTTGGCTGCTGATCAAACCCCGCGGTTTGGCGTCCTGGCTGGGACCACTGTTCCGGCCAGGGGTTTCCGGCTGCTGGCAATGCCTGGCCAGCCGGTACCGCGACAACCGGGAGGCGGAAAGCTTTATTAGCCGTCTTAAGCCGGAGGCGCAGCCGGTCCGCTTTGCAACCGCTCTACCCACAACGATCTGCATGACGTACAGCATGGCGGCCAGCGAACTGGCTAAATGGCTGGTGTTGGGCAAGAGCCCCCTGATCGAAGGCCAACTGCTGACCATTGACGGTGAATCACTGGAAATCCAGAAGCATCTTTTGGCGCGTCTTGCGGCTTGTCCAGTCTGTGGACGGCAGACGCAGCCAGCGGCGGTCGGACCTTTCCGTATGGTCAGCCGCAAGAAGATTTTTACGGCTGATGGCGGCCACCGGTGGCTGACCCCGGAGGAGACTCTGGGAAAATATGCCCATCTGATCAGTCCGATCACCGGTGTCGTCCGCCAGGTGCTAAAAGCACCGGAAACCGGCGGACCGGTGCATGTTTACCAGTCCGGCCACAATTTTGCCACCGCCAGCATGGGGCTGTACGGTCTAAAGAACAGTCTGCGTTCACAGAGTGCCGGCAAGGGCAAGACAGACCCCGCCGCCAGAGCCGGGGCGCTGGCCGAGGCGGTGGAGCGTTACTGCGGTGTTTTCCGGGGCGACGAACCCCGTATTAGAGCCAGCTACCGGGAACTGGGCGAACAGGCCATACACCCGGGCGAGTGCCTGCTGTTTAGCCGGAAGCAATACCAGGACCGGGAAGTGAGTAACGCCAACAGCGATATTTTTAATTTTGTTCCCGAGCCTTTCGATGAAAAGGTGTCGGTGGACTGGACGCCGGTATGGTCGCTCAGCCGGGGGAGCAGGGTGTACTTGCTCAGCGAGTTTTGCTATTTCGCTCATTCTGAGGCGAAATATGCCCGAGGCTGTTCCAATGGCAACGCCGCAGGCAATGTGCCTGAGGAGGCGGTATTGCAGGGCTTTTTGGAGTTGGTGGAACGGGACAGCGTGGCCTTGTGGTGGTATAATCGCCTGCCAAGACCCCGGGTTGACCTTGCCAGCTTTTCCGACCCCTACTTTCAGGAGCTGTCGGCCTACTACGCAGGTATTGGCCGGGAATTCTGGCTGCTGGACATTACCGCCGACTTGGGGATACCAACGTTCGCGGCCGTCAGCCGACAGGTTGGTCAGCAGGAAGAAGGCATCATTTATGCCTTCGGTACTCACCTCGACCCAAAAGTCGCGGCGATGCGGGCGGTGACCGAAATGAACCAGATGCTGCCGTTTGCACTCAGGAGCGCGACAGATGAGGGTGTCCAGCAGCCCCAATGCGGTGAGGGGCACTTCCTACATTGGCTAAAAACGGCTACGGTGTCCGAGCATCCCTATCTGGGACATGCAGCCCAACTGGCGGTGAAGACGGCGGCAGACTATCGCAATCTAGCCAGCGACGACCTGCTGACCGATATTAATTTTTGCCGGTCACTGGTGGACAAGCTGGGGCTGGAAATGCTGGTGCTTGATCAGACCCGGCCTGATGTCGGGATGAGCGTGGTTAAGGTGATTGTTCCTGGGATGCGGCATTTTTGGCGGAGACTGGCGCCCGGGCGGCTTTATGACGTGCCGGTAAAGCTGGGGTGGCTTGAACGGGCGTACCGGGAGGACGAACTCAATCCATGCTCCATCCTGGTGTGACGGAAGGTAAAGGGGAAGTGCAGGTGGACTATCCATTTATTATGTGCCTGTGGGACGATGTCACGGTGGCCGACAAACCGGACGGAGCTATCGAACTGCAGGGGCCGGGGACATCTTGGACGCTGAATAAACCGACGGACGGACTGCGGGAGGTTATTGCTGCCTTGACGGGAGGCGTGGACGAAGATACCTTGGTCGGCTTGGCGGTCGGGCAAGGTGGCGACTTGCCCAGCTTTTACTATCTGCTGGAAAAGCTGCGCGGCCTGCAGTTTCTTTGCTATGGCGTGAAACAGGGCGGGGGTTGGTTGGCTAAGTGTCAGCCGAGAACCGCTGATTTTGTGTTTGACAGGGAGAGAGTGGAATGCGGTCGCCAATATGTCCTGTCTCGCTTTGCATCCAGCCGGCAGGAGGCGGGCAGGGCGATCCTGGAATCGCCGCTTGCCTGTTGCCGGCTGGTTTTGTGCGACTGGCTGGCGGCGGCGGTGGTGCATATGCTGTCCGGGCCGGTGACGAAAGAAGAATTGGCGGCGGAGTTTCCGGCTGGAGACGACGGCGCTGTGGCGCTGCTGCAGCTTTTTGTTAGTTCCGGCTTGGCACACTCTGTCGAAGATAATGAAGACGAATTGAGCCGCCAGTGGGAACAGCATGATTTGCTGTTCCACAGCCGCAGCCGCCCAGGACGGGATTATTACCCGCAAGCTGGCCAATTCCGTTTCTGGCAGGAAATCGAACCGCTGCCGGCGATCAAGCCATCCATGTCAAGTGAATACGTTGAACTGCTCAAGCCGGACCTGGAGAGGCTGAAGGTGGAGGATTATCCTTTTACACTGATCCTGGAGGAACGCCGGTCGATCCGCGAGTATGGCAGGCCAATCACGGCAGAGCAGGTGGGAGAATTTCTTTACCGGGCAGCCCGGCTGCGAGAGATCATCGAGCCGGACCTGGGCCAGGGGAGGCCTTATCAGGCCAGCAGCCGGCCCTACCCGAGTGCCGGGGCTTGCTATGAACTGGAGCTTTATCTGACGGTTCAGGAGAGCGAGGGGCTGCCTCCTGGGCTGTATCATTACCAGCCGGGTGAACATCGGTTGTACCGGTTATCAGGCGATACGGCCTATACCCGGGCATTGCTAAAGGAGGCCAGTGGCGCGGCGGCCCAGCTTTGCACGCCGCAGGTACTAATAACGATAACGGCACGCTTTCCGCGATTAAGCTGGAAATACAGCTCGATTGCTTACGCCCTTGTCTTAAAGGATGTGGGCGTCCTGTATCAGACAATGTATTTGGTGGCTACGGCCATGGATCTGGCGCCCTGCGCCCTGGGGGCGGGCAGTTCCGATCTTTTGGCCACAGCTGTCGGCCTTAATGACCTGGCGGAGAGTGCGGTTGGGGAATTTCTGCTGGGAACGAAACGGATATGACGCCAGATGCGGTGGTAGACTGGTTAAACCGGGCTGGGTATTCGAGTTACCCTGGCGATATATTCCTTTGAAAATTCGCGCGGGTACTAGTGGAGCGAGACGGTGATGAACTGTTGTCGCAAAAGGTAAAAACCCGCGTATTCGCGGGTTTTTATAGTTGGCAACTGGGCAATAGTTTTGGCTGGGGTCAGGTTACTGCGTCGGTTATTTGGCTATTCACCGACGTAGGAAAAGCTCCCCCGGTGACACCGTTTAAATCGCTATCCTTTAAATCGCCCTTTATCTGAGCTAATTCTTCCTTTGTGAAATCATAACCGGACTGGAGAAGGAATTCCTGCGCCTCTTCTGGCTTTTTAAACTTACCGACTTTAGCGGCAAATTCCGGGTCTGTATTCATCTTTTCGATAAAAGCCTTGGCTGATTCAATACTCAAAGGGAACTACCTCCTTTTTGGTACTTTAGGGATATTATACCATATAACATTGCGGCGATGTGAAGTTGAGGCAAATTTTAAAGGTTTAAGGATAATAAACGCGAGATGAAGCATTTATTTGTAAATCATTGGCGGTAAATGTATATGCTGGTAATGATTTATGATATGATCATTATAGAGGGGTTTTTGAGATTTTAAGTCTTGAGGCGTTGGGCGTTAGGACTTGCTTTATGGGAGGGCGCGATGACCAAGAAATACGCGATGGCCTTTTTTGCCAGTGCGATTATCCTAGTGAGCTTATTGGTCGGCTATGGCATATATGTCAATTCGACCAGCAGTGCCCATGTGGCCAAGATGGCCGCGTCCCAGTATTTCCGGGTGGGGGGCGCGCCCGCCGCTTACCGGGATATTGCGCCGGTAGTATATTTACCGGTAGCGAATGTTTATTCGTCTCAGATGTCAGACGTACATTTTCAGATCGACGGCACCTTGGCCAAGCTTTATGTCAAAGCCGGCGAAAGAGTGCGGGCGGGGCAAGTGCTGGGGGATGTTGTGAACAATGAACTGTCGACTCAAATCGCCCAGGCGGAGGGGAAAGTCCACGCTGCCGAGGCCCATGTAGCGAGATGGGACGGAACACTGAAACGCTACCAGCAGCTTGTTGAGCAGAATGCCGTTTCCCGACAGCAGGTGGACGACGCGGCAAGCAATCTGCTGGCCGCTGAGGGGGAGCTTATAGCAGCGCAGGCTTACCGCGACCAAATGGCCGCCCGGCTTGACGGCGGACAGGTTACGGCGCCCTATGACGGCGACATCCTCCGGATATATCATGCCCAGGGGGCTATCGTCCGGGCTGGTGATTCGCTGGTGATGATTGGCGATTTTTCGTCGCTGTTTATCCGCCATAACGCGGCAACTGTAGTGCTGGAACAGCTAAAGCAGCTGACAGGGCCATTGAAGCTGGCGGTGAAGACCAGCGGAATTGTTGAGAAGACATATGCGACAAGCTTGACGGCCGGCAATCCTGACGGAGGGCGAGATTTAGACATTCAGATCGCCGAAGTGACGCCAGCGCCGGATATACCAGCCGAATACCGCACGGTGGTTTATAAAATAAGCAATCCGGCCGGGTTACTGGAACCCGGTACGTATTATGAGGCAAAGATTTACGCTGTAAGCAAACGGCGGGTGTTAGCCGTACCCCGTGAGGCGATGCTGGGGGATACGGAGCCGTTCCTCTTGGTGGTCGGTCCGGATAGCCGTCTGGAACAGCGTAAGATTACAACAGGCGTACGCGATGATGACTATGTGGAAGTGAAGGACGGGCTACGGGAAAATGAGATGGTGGTCGTTTCCGGCAGGGGCAACGATCTGTCGCCGGGGATGAAGGTTCAGGTAACCCAGTCCTCGCGTGGCAATCCCTAGGACAGGAGGGTAAATGGGATGGAGAGAGAGCGGTCTCGGGAGCTGTTTCGGCCAGAGGCGCTGGAGAGGCTCAGGTCGCCGGACCAACTGGATAAATTATTTGCCCCGACAACGCCGGTAGGGTGGATTGCTTTGGCAACGGTGCTGCTTCTGGTTTTATCGGCGCTGGTCTGGTCGGTATTCGGGGTTATGGCCACTAAGGTCGCGGGGTCAGGCGTAATCATCGACTCCGCCGGGGTGGTGAATATCACTCATATTGCCGGGGGACGACTGCGGGAAGTGCGGGTTGATGTCGGTGATCGGGTGCGCCAGGGGCAGGTGGTGGCAGTGGTGGAACAGCCGTCTATTGAGGCCCAGATTGCGAAGATAAATCGCGAAATGAATTCTGCCGTCAAATCACGGGCCGATCTGGCGAGCATGGCCGCAAGTCTTAACGAGCTACAGGCCAAGCTGGAGCGGGACAGCCAGGTGATCAGCACTGTGGACGGAATTGTCGTTAACCAGATTGTCAGCGGGGTTGGCGAGATTATTGCTACCGGTTCGCCGCTGTTTAACATCCGCCTAGACGAAAAGCAGCGGGGCGAAATGACGGTTTTGCTGTATGTACCGGTGCTTGATGGCAAGAAAGTACAACAGGGGATGACGGTGCAAGTCGCGCCAGGTTCGGTGGATGCCTCGGAATATGGTACGTTAGTCGGTATGGTGCGCGCCGTATCGGCTTATCCGGTTATGGCCGACAGCATCACCGGCTGGACAGGCAACAAAGATTTGACTGCCTGGATACTCAAGCAGGGAGGCGGCGCAGTGATGGAAGTCAGGGTCGACCTTATTAAGGACGCCGACACGGCCTCAGGCTATTTATGGACTTCAATCCAAGGCGCACCGACGGAAATCACGCCGGGTACGGTTTGTACAGGCAGTGTTGTGGTGCAGCGGCAGGCGCCGATTACTAAGGCCTTTTTAAAATTAAACCAGTGGCTGCGGAGTGATTGACGATGGAGAGGATATTGCGGGTCAAAACTCCGACAGTTTTGCAGATGGAAGCGGTGGAATGCGGGGCCGCCGCTCTGGGCATCGTCCTTGCTCATTACGGGCTGTTTTTGCCGCTCGAACGGCTGCGTTTGGAATGCGGCGTTTCCCGCGACGGCAGTAAAGCTAGCAATATAATGAAGACCGCCAGGCGCCTGGGAATGGAGGGCTCGGGGTTCCAGGAGACGGCCGCGGGGCTGCGCGCAAGAGAACTGCCGCTGATCCTTCACTGGAACTTTAATCATTTTCTTGTTCTGGAAGGCTTCAAGGGCGACCGGGTTTATCTCAACGACCCGGCGGCTGGCCATCGCACGGTTAGCTGGGGAGAATTTGAAGCAGCATTTACCGGGATCGCTCTCCGGATAAAACCCGGCCCCAATTTTCAAAAGGGCGGTGCGCCTCCAGGAATAATTACAGTGTTGACCAAAAGGTTTCGTGGTCAGGAAAAATCATTGGCGTTTGCCTTGCTGACAGGTGTCGGGCTTATCGTGCCGGCGCTGGCCATTCCGGTGTTCAGCCAAGTTTTTTTGGACGATGTGCTGTCACACCGGCATGCTGACTGGATTACTAACTTGCTGTTGGCCATGGGGCTGGCGGCTGTGCTGCAGGGCGCGTTGACCTGGTTGCGGGCGTGGTGTTTGACCCGTTGGCAGGGGGCGCTTACTGTTGGCGAGTCCAGCCGATTTTTCTGGCATTTGTTGCGTCTGCCGATGGAGTTTTTCCAGCAGAGATACAGCGGCGAGGTCGCTTCGCGGGTTCAGTTTAATGAAGCGGTGGCCGCCGTCTTGACCGGCCAGGCCGCCACTGCCGCTCTGGACATAGCGGTAGCCGTCGCTCTGTTGGTGCTGCTCTTTCAATATAATGTATCACTGACGCTGATCGGCGTCGTTTTCACCCTGATCAATGGAGGAATTTTGTATTTGATGTTCCGTTGGCTGACCGAGCAGCAAATGAAAGTTCAGTACGATGCGGCCAAAGCTTATGGGACAGCCATTGCCGGTATCCAGACCATCGAAACTCTCAAAGCCAGCGGCAACGAAGGCGACTTTTTCGTCAAGTGGGCGGGCTATCAGTGCAAGATGCTGGATACGCTGCAGAAAATTGAGCTGTCTTCGCAAGCTCTTATGCTCGCGCCGGCCTTCTTGAATGGACTTAATACCGCCGTTATCATGGCGGTGGGCGGATTTCAAATTATGGATGGTCTGATGACAGCCGGTATTTTTGTAGCTTTTCAAAATTTGATGACTCATTTCCAGGAGCCGGTAACTAAGCTGCTCAACTTGAGCCAGTCGCTCCAAACGACTAATACGCAAATGCAGCGCCTGGATGATGTGATGCGTTACCGTATAGATGCGGATAATTACCCGGCCGAACCGCCGCAGTCGTTTGGTCTGGACAAACTGTCCGGCCGGATTGAACTGCGGCAGGTGACCTTCGGTTATAGCCGTCTTGAAACGCCGCTGATCGAAGACTTCAGTCTGAGTATCGAGCCAGGACGATGGGTAGCTCTGGTGGGTGGATCAGGCAGCGGCAAGTCTACGGTAGCTAAGCTGGTGTGCGGCCAGTATCGGCCGTGGGCGGGAGAAGTGGTGTTCGATAGCTGGCCGCGTTGCGCCATACCCCGTGAAGTGATCGTCAATTCTTTGGCGGCAGTAGATCAGGATATTATTCTGTTCGGCGGTACGGTGGCGGACAATATCTCCTTGTTCGATCCCACCCTTACGCGCTACGATATTGTCCGGGCGGCCAGAGACGCCGGAATTCATGATGATATCGCGGCGTCCCAGGGAGGCTATGATGCCAAGGTGGAAGAAGGCGGGCGAAACTTCAGCGGCGGTCAGCGCCAACGGCTGGAAATTGCCCGGGCCTTAGCCGTTAATCCGTCCATGCTTGTTCTTGACGAGGCGACAAGTGCGTTAGATCCACTGACAGAACAAACTGTTATCGAAAATATCCGCCGCCGCGGGTGCGCTTGCCTGGTGGTAGCTCACCGGCTAAGCACTATCAGGGATTGCGATGAAATTATCGTACTCAAGGACGGGAAGGTTGTACAACGCGGCCGGCATGAGGAAATGATGGTCGTGGACGGACCTTATCGGCAATTAGTGGCTGATGCCGCCGGTGACGGAGGTCAGGTATGAGCATACATAAAGACAGGACAGACGAACAGCTTTTGCAATTGGCAAACGGCCGGATTTTTTGGCTTGATGACACGACAAAGGTATGGCAAGTGTGCTCTGGCCAGGTAGATTTATTTGCCGTGACGGGGGCGGACAGCCCGCACTACCGGCAGGTCTTTCTGGACCAGGTTGGCGAGGGTCGACTGCTGTTCGGTTTGGCTCCGGCAACTGGCAGCGCACGGCTGATGGTGACGGCAACCAGGGAGGCAACGCTTGGCTCAATGTCTAAAGCGAACTTGGCGGAGAAAGCCATGCAGCAGCCGGAGGCTATCGGGCTGCTGCTGGAAGCGTGGCTGGAGACTTTACTGACTGGGCCGGAGATGCTGGCTTCCCCCCGCAGTTTCGTTGAGTTGGCGCCTGGTGAGACCTTGTCACTGGCGGCGGGGCAGACGGTGCGGGCAGGCGGGGCAGGTCTGACCTGGGTCCGTATTGTTTCCGGGGAGGTCGGTTATGAACCGGTCCCCGATTTTAGTCTGCCGCCCCACTGTGAAATACCGCTGACCAAGTCAGCTTGGCTGACGGCGAAAAGCGAAGCTGTTTTGCAGGGGTTAGCCACAAACGACGTTTTTTCGTCGATGAGACGTGAAAAACCGGATGATTTTTGGCAACCGCTCGACTGGTGCCAGCAATTGTTCACAAATATCATGGCTGGCTGGTTTGCTACTGAGGCCAGACGCGAAAGCGAACGGTTTGAAGCGAGGCTCCGACTGCGGGAAAGATTGCTGCACAGCGCTGCTGGCCACTTGCTGCGTACTGATTTGGCCGACTTGCCACCAGTGATGGCAATAGATACTCCGCCATTCCCTTTGTTTATAGCGGTGAGGGCCGTGGCTGTCCATTTAGGGGTACCGGAAGAGCAAGTGCGTCTACCGGCAGGAGCTGATCCGCAGCGTCAGGATATTGCCATGCTGCGGTCCATTGTCCGGCTGGCCGGCATGCAAGTCCGTCAAGTGAGTCTTGAGCCGGGCTGGCAGCAGCGTGACAACGGTCCGCTTATTGGATTTCTCACCCCCGATCGTCGCCCGGTAGCTTTATTGCCTCTGTCGCCGGGAAAGTATCGGCTGTTTGACCCTGGCATTTCGGAGACGACCGTAGTAAGCGAAGAGACCGCCAGTATGGTTGACTCTATTGCCTATACGGTATACGCCGGGTTGCCGCAGAAGGCGGCGCTCAGTTTGTCCGGCTTGCTTAGTTTCATGGTCGGCAAGTGCTGGCCAGGGGATTTGTGGTCAATAGCTCTTGTCAGTTTGATTGCTGGCATTATCCCTGTGCTGACCCCGCTTGTCACACAGACTATTTTTGAAGATATAATTCCCATCTATGACCGCCAGGGACTGGTGCTGGTTGTCCAGGTCATGATTGTAGGCGCTTTTGCCACTGCCGGCGTTGGTTTTGCCCGCAGCGTTTCTTTTCTGCGCCTCAAAAGCAAGGCGGTGCTGGTTGTCGAGGCTGCGTTGTGGATCCGTTTGCTGTCATTGCCGGCCGCTTTTTTTCGGCGGCATGAGGCCGGTGATTTGGTCCAACGCATGATTAGCATCAGTCATATGGGCATGCTGCTGAACAATTCGGCGGTAGCAGCATTGTTTAACGTTCTGTTTTCCTTTTTCAGCCTGTTGGTCATGTTGTACTACAGCTGGCAACTGACAATTATGGCAGGGATTGTATGGCTTATTTACCTCGGAGTAATCGGTTTTCTCTGGTGGCGGATGGTGATTACAAAACGCCGGTTAATGGCGGCGACAGGAGAAACGGCCAGTCAGACACTCCAAATATTTAACGGGTTAAGCAAGTTTCGAATGCAGGGGGCAGAGGCACAGGCCTTTCATTTATGGGCTCAACGGTTCGGTGAACAGTGGAAATGGAACAGATCGTTTCGCTGGCTGTCCAACTGGCTGGAGTGTGTCAATGCAGTGCAGCCGGTGCTAATGACAATGCTGGTTTTCTGGCTGACGATGCGCTGGCTTGCGCTTGACGGAACCGGGGCGCAGCAGTTCACCCTGCCCCAGTTCATGGGCTTCAACGCGGCGCTGATCGGATTTAACACCACGCTGACAGCAATGATAACGGGGGCTGCCGGCCTGATCGAAATTATTCCACAACTTGAACGGATAAAGCCTATTCTGGAGGCTGAACCTGAAGTAACCGACGACAAGGCTGAGGTCGGCGAACTCAGCGGCCGGATTGAAATCAGTCGCATATCTTTCCGCTATGGTCCTGATATGCCATTGACTTTGCGCGATGTGTCGATTCAGGTACAACCGGGACAATTTGCCGCTGTTGTCGGGGCTTCCGGCAGCGGCAAATCGACCTTGCTGCGCCTCCTGCTGGGCTTTGAGAAACCGGAGAATGGTTCCATCTACTATGACGGGCAGGATTTCGCCGATTTGCAAGTGGCTTCTGTCCGGGCGCAACTGGGGGTAGTGTTGCAAAATGGCCAACTTATGTCCGGTGATATTCTGTCCAACATAATCGGCTCTTTGCCGCTGACTGTCGATGACGCATGGGGGGCGGCGGAAATGGTGGGATTAGCCGAGGATATCCGCGCAATGCCCATGGGTATGTATACGCTGATAAGCGAAGGAGCGGCCAACATTTCCGGCGGCCAGCGGCAGCGGATACTGATTGCCAGGGCGATTGTCCACCGGCCGAGGATTATCTTGTTTGATGAGGCTACCAGCGCATTGGACAATAGAACCCAGGCCATTGTGACCGAAAGCCTCAACAGGCTGAAAACTACCCGCATCGTGGTGGCGCACCGGCTGAGCACAGTGAAAGATGCTGATGTCATTTATGTCATGGATAAAGGTGAAATTGTGGAGAACGGGCGATATGAAGATCTAATGGCGGCTAGCGGTCTTTTCGCCGCTTTGGCTCGCAGGCAAATGGTATAGGCGGAGCCAGTGGGCAACTTGTCATCTTCTATCTGAAAATAAGTAAAACCCGCGAAATTTTTCGCGGGTTTACTATGTGTTTAGAAGTCTACGCTTTCTTAACTTTATTATGGTGTTGAAAGATCCAATAGACAATTCCGAGCACAATTAAGCTTACCAGGTAGATACTGGCGTCAGATAATGAAACTCCCTCAGTGCTGACAACCAGTAGTTTTCGCACAAAGGCAGCGATGGCTACTTCAATAAAGATCGAGACCTGGATACGCTCACCCATGAGGTGACGTACCTCTGAGTGGAGCAATTCAGACAGGGTCCATAAGACTAACAGTGCTCCCAAGGCGTGAATAGTACCAGTGGACAGATTGCCAGTAAGGTAGATAGTGTAAATATCAGAAGCAAAGATAATCAGAGTAAGAATCACCGTAATCATTAATGCAATACTGAAAACCACATTGAGTATACGAATAAACCGATTAATATATTTGGCAACGCGACATTCAAAGCTATCGCTGCAGACCACTTCTTCATTAGGAATATATGTCATAGTTTTCTCCTTCCGAAACAGATAATCATTATTCTATAATAAAACAAGTTACCGGGCTTATCTTGATTATAATGTAAAGTGCTTTATTTTACCAGCCTTTTATATATTCCTGGAATAATACACTAAAACGTAGTTAGCAATTTGACATCTAGATCAGAATACCGCAGTTTCGATACTAAGCTTAACAAAGTGAAGCCAACCTCATTCACCATATCATCTTTGCATATCCTTCCTCGTTCCAATACAAGGAGGGTATTTTTTTAGTTGACTTTACTTTCTTATTAATCAAAGGTAAAATAATAATAAAACCTTTGGAAAGGTCGTTTTGGTCGATGGATAGTAATGATATAAAGATAACAAGACATCTTATGAAGCAGGCTCGTTCAACTTGGGCCGAACTCGGTACACTTCTTAGCCTATCAGCTCCGGCGATTGCCGACAGGGTTCGCAAATTAGAGGAAAGCGGAGTGATACAAGGTTATTCGGCATTGATTGATCCTGAGGCCGTAGGTTGTGGTTTAGCTGCGTTTATTTCGGTTACATTAGAATGTCCCGATAACAGAAATGTGTTTTTGGAATTAGTGAATAATCAAGCCCAGATACAGGAGTGTCACCATGTAGCTGGTTCAGAAGATTATATACTTAAAGTGCGTTGCCAGAATACCCGAGATCTGGAGCATTTGATTAGTGAACAAATCAAGTCTTTACCTGGCGTCAAAACACAAACCACGGTAATCCTGTCCACCGTCAAAGAAACACCCATACTACCGATAAAAGTTGATAGAGGCTAGAGGCTTATGGAATTTCTGTTTTGGGTAAAAGGTGTTATACTTGGGTTTTCTATAGCGGCACCAGTCGGTCCAATAGGAGTTCTTTGTATAAGGCGTACTTTAGCAAACGGAATGCTTAACGGTTTTCTTTCTGGCTTTGGTACAGCATCTGCTGATGCAATTTACGGTTGTATTGCAGCCTTTGGTTTAACAGCAATCTCGACATTTTTGCTTGAGAACCGGTTTTATCTTCACTTGTTCGGAGGGCTATTCTTATTGTATTTAGGGTGTAACACATTCCGAGCTGTTCCAGCAAAAAAAACAGCTGAAACGAATGACAAAGGATTGTTTGCTGCTTATACATCTGCATTTTTCCTTACCTTAACAAATCCCGCGACCATTATGTCTTTTATTGCCGTCTTTGCGGGGGTGGGAATTGGCGCTGCTGACGGAGACTTTATATTGGCAGGGTTGATGGTCCTGGGAGTTTTTGTAGGTTCATTGCTTTGGTGGCTCATATTGAGTGTAACGGTTAATGTCTTTCGTGCTAAATTTGACCAACGACATCTTAAAAGAGTTAATCAATTGTCAGGTTTAATAATTTTCGCATTTGGAGTCTTGAATTTATATTCCATTTACCAGGATTTTATCAGATTTGGTCAGAATAGTTAAACCATGGTTCAATCACGGGGGATACATCTTTTAAATACAACTCCACCATAGGAAACACAGTGATGTTAAGTTGAAAGTGAGGAGTGTTTTTATGAAAAGGTCAAATTATATTATGATTTCAACGCTTTTGTTCGCAATTATGTTCCTATTTAACACAATTACTATTGCGTCTTGCGCGGAGTCATTGACTGAGGTAAGGGGGTCTTATAAGATGATGGTAGGGGACATTGAGGTAACTCCTTTGTCTGACGGCGTCAACAAGAGGACGGTCGAGCAGCAGCTACAGCTGTTGTATGGAAACAAAGAAAAAATGAATGACGTATTAGCACGTGCCTATCCGGATGGTCAAATGGAATCAACGGTGAATGCTTTTCTGATAAACACAGGGTCTAAGTTGGTATTAGTTGATACGGGAAATGGAAAACTGGGATCGTCAACCATGGGGAACGTGATTAATAATTTGCGTGCTGCCGGCTATCAACCCGAGCAAATAGATGAAGTTTATTTGACTCATATGCATGGCGACCATATAGGGGGATTAATTTCAGGAGAAGAGTGCGTTTTTCCCAATGCAACAGTTTATGTCCATAAGCGCGAAGCTGAATATTGGCTAAGTGACAGCAATCTGAATGCTGCTCCGGCTAATGCCAAGAAAGGCTTCCAAGCAGCACAAACAATTCTTGCCCCTTACATAAATATAGACAAGTTTAAGACCTTTGAAGGAAATGTCCAGTTGTCCCCAGGAATCAAAGCCGAAGAAGTATTCGGGCATACACTTGGTCACACCGCGTATTTCGTCGAGAGTAAAGGTAAAACCTTAGTCTTGTGGGGCGACATCATTCATGTTGCCGTAGTACAGTTTGAAGATCCTTCGGTGACAATTGCTTACGATAGCGACAAAGCCGAAGCGGCAAAAACTCGCCAACAAATTTTGACCGAAGCAGCGAAAAATCACTGGCTGCTTGGTGGTGCTCATATTGGATTTCCCGGCCTCGGGTATGTCCAAGCCAATGGCGGTGACGGATATATCTTTGTGCCGATCGATTTTCCGGTGGCAAGGTAGAACGTTCAGTAAAGAACAATAGGTGGATTTGCAAGGGCGTAGATCTGTCACTACCATGTAAATCTAGAAAGATTAAGAACCCGCAAATTTCGCGGGTTCTTTTCTGCTTGTTTTTTTGTTTTAGATAGCTCCATCCAATAAATAAATTTTCTTAACTATTAGCTTCTTATCCGATAAACTCCTGACTAATCATTAAGCCATATGGTCCACCTTTAACTATACCAATGCCAATCTTCGTGAAATTGGCGTTGAGAATGTTGGCACGGTGGCCAGAGGAATTCATGAGGCCTGTGTGAGCGTTGGTAACAGAAGAGTTTCCTGCCAGGTTTTCACCAGCCGTACGGTAAGTGATTCCCTGAGACTTCAAAAGGTCAAACGGAGAACCATATACTGGTGACTGGTGGCCGAAGTAGTTGTTTTTGATCATGTCCATGCTTTTCATACGGGCTACCTTAACCAAACGCATGTCAACTGCCAGAGGTTGCAAACCGCGACTGGTACGTTCCTGGTTGACAAGGCTAACCATTTGCTGCTCCTGCGCGGTAATAGGTGCTGTTAGCAACGCATCTGTGCTAGTGGATGGCTGAGGAGTTGGAGTTGGAGCAGGTGTAGGTTGCGGTGCAGGGGATGGGGTAGGACTAGGTGTAGGTTGGGGCTTAGTCGAGGCTTGTACAAGAGTATAGGGCGCATATCCCCTGCTTATCAGCCACTGGTTAAACTGCTGGTAAGATTGTAATTGTTGCGGCGAAGAATAGTACAGAGTCTGGGCGGCTGCCGCCGGCACAGTGGCTGTTCCAATAAACAAGGCTGTCAAAATGGCTGCCATAAAGCTACGGGATTTTTTCACTGTGTCACTCCTTAGTTAATATTATGGATAGTCTTTCGCGCTCATTATACCTTAGTTTTTGGGAGTTGGCATCCTACAAATTTTGTTAGAAATGTAATGCTGTCACTAGAAACGACGGACGAGGGGATGGAGGAAGTGTCCTGAAAAAGATACAAAGGGACGTTCTTTTTCGACAATATGAGATGGTTCGTATTTGTTGACATTTATTAAAAGTGGTGGTAGAGTATGTAACTGTGCTACTAATTTAATACCGAACTTCGTATGAAGATAATGGGAGAGAGATTTTTAATAATCCACCGAAGATGTTATGCTTTCAGGTAAAAGGACCGTTATTGGACGAAACTCTGGAGAGCCTCAATAGAGCACCGAAGGAGCAAGCTGATTTAAGCTAAATCAGTGAATCTCTCAGGTAAAAGGACAGAGCAGATTAGCTGTTTGTTTTGTGGCCAAATTATACAATTTGGCCACTTTATGTATTTTTTGAGGCCAGATTTTATAATTTGGCCTCTTTCTGTATTTTCAGAGGTCTCATTTAATTTTTGGGGAGTCGGTCAATTCAAAAGAAATTCATTCCTATTACCTAAATAGTGAATGTAGGAAATTGGGTTTGTAGTAACGCAAATCTAAAATCGTAACGTTTAGAAAGGCGGAATACCTATGTCAGAAAACCAATGTTTATCGAGAGGACTAAAAAATCGTCATGTTCAATTGCTCGCGATTGGCGGTGCAATTGGTACCGGATTATTTCTAGGTTCAGGTCGGTCAATTCACTTGGCCGGTCCCTCTATTCTATTTTCCTATATGATTACAGGGATAATTTGTTTTTTTGTTATGCGGGCCCTGGGAGAATTATTACTTTCTGATTTAAAGTACCATTCTTTTGTTGACTTTGTGCGTGAGTATCTGGGAAACGGAGCAGCCTTTATTACCGGTTGGACCTACTGGTTCTGCTGGATTTCGCTTGCTATGGCTGACGTAACAGCTGCCGGTCTTTATATCCAGTACTGGTTTCCGAGTATAGAGCAATGGGTTCCAAGTCTTATCATTCTTGTGATTTTACTGATTATGAACCTCACTGCCGTGAAGTTATTTGGTGAGATGGAATTTTGGTTTGCCTTAATTAAAGTGGTTGCAATTCTGGCACTGATTGTAATTGGAACATTTATGATTATTAAAGGGTTTTCTACCAATGCGGGTACATCTAGCTTTACTAACCTTTGGAGTTATGGTGGTTGGATTCCCAATGGGTTAAGCGGTTTTATCCTTTCTTTCCAAATGGTTGTATTTGCATTTACAGGCATCGAATTAGTTGGTTTAACCGCTGGTGAAACAGAAGATCCCGAACGCGTTATTCCCAAGGCTATCAACAATATTCCAATCAGAATTATTATTTTCTATGTTGGCGCACTTCTTATCATTATGAGCATATATCCCTGGACTTCCATTAGTCCGGAGAGGAGCCCATTTGTCCAGGTATTCTCTGCCGTGGGAATCGCCGCTGCAGCATCTATTGTAAATTTCGTTGTCCTAACGTCAGCCGCATCGGCTTGTAACAGCGGGATCTTCAGTACAAGCCGTATGGTTTATTCTCTGGCGAAAGATAATAATGCGCCGGATTCCATGAAAAAACTTACTTCCAATCAAGTACCTGCTAATGCGACCGTGTTCTCGGCAATAGTTGTCCTGATTGCAGTTATTCTGCAATACATCATGCCTGAGGGGGTATTTGTACTCATTACGAGTATATCGACATTTTGCTTTATCTTTATTTGGGCAATTATTGCTGTCTGCCATCTAAAATATCGCAAAACGAAGCCGGAACTTGCTGCTAGGAGCAAATTCAAAATGCCGCTATATCCAATCATAAACTATGTAATTTTAGCATTTTTTGCTTTCGTTTTAGTAACTTTGGCACTCAATGAAGAAACTCGTATAGCCCTGTTTGTAACACCTGTATGGTTTATAATGCTTGGGGTGATTTACAAGATGCTTAAATCGAGAACGAAATGTGAAGAAGCTGAAAGCAGTTTAGTATAAGCGCTTCAGTTTCACTTACCTGCTTTTTTATGGAATTGAAAATTTTTATTTAAATTTGTCATTGACAGATGGAGAAAAGTGGAATAATATAGCCTTAGAATAACAGTACTAATTTTGTCAAAATGGTACAAAGTTGAGGTGACTTATTTTTGCGCAACCGCATTATGATGGCGGCACTTGAGGAGATGAATATACGGGGAGTCAAATTTACAATGAGTGACCTGGCAAAACGTCTTAGTGTCAGTAAAACATCATTATATGAACACTTTTCCTCAAAGAACGAATTGATTCATAACATTTTAGTTGCAGCGTCTCAAGATATTCAAAGTCAGCGAGAAGCCATCTACAACAATTCTGAATTATCTTTTGCCGAAAAAATCTCCTCCTTACTTAAAGTAGTGCCAACTGTGGTAGGGCCTCTCAATAATGATCGACTACCTGATGAGCTGCAGAACCATTATCCTGAAGAATACCTGATATTTGAAAAATTCAGGGAGGAAGATTTACAACGCTTGTTAGCCTTCATTGATCAAGGTATCGAACGTAACGAGATCCGTCCTGTCAATATGAAAGTACTTCACCATCTTATATCCAGTGCTATGATTAGTCTATTTTCTTACCGTTTTCTCTCTAAAAGCAACATGACATTCCCGGATGCCTTGGGGGCTATGACAGATATTATCGTCAATGGATTACTTCCTAAAGAAACATAAGCCTATGCCATAGGCTCGGGTATTTTAAAATCGCGTATATGCGCGATTTTAAAATACCCTCTTAGACCGACAGTACCCAAAATGTAATTATGGTACTTGCTCATGCTTATACTCATGCGTGGTTGGATAAAACCACGCGTCAGCGGATTTTATCTACTATACAGAAAGAAGGTACATATATGCATACTATCATCCAGGGTATACCCATTCATGCCGATTCTGCCCTCTCGCTTGCCGACATTCGCAAAATTGTCATAGAGCTAATCCAATCTTGGACCTGGGAAGGTAGACCGCTTGGAAGAATCGAGCTAATTTACGATAAAAAGCAGATTCATATTGTCACGTATGAGAAACCGTCCGTCAAGGTAATTTCCTGGAATATTAACGAGGAGTGAGACAATGAATTTAGCAAATCCGCTATCACGGTTACGCAAAAAGAAATTGTATTATGCATTAACAATAGGTATTATTGCTATCGGTGTATTAGGTGGCGTCATTTGGAAGTATAATAACCGCCCGAAGCTGGTTGCTGAGAATATTCCTATTGTGCGTACCACTGTAATCGGCACAACATCTGCAGCCCAAGGTTATACCTACTCCGGCGAAGTACGCGGCCGCTATGAAAGCCAACTGGCCTTTCAGGTTAATGGAAAAATCATAAAACGGAATGTAGATCTGGGTAGTACCGTGAATGCCGGTGATGTGCTCCTGCAAATTGATGCCAAGGATGTAACCCAAACGGTAAATAGTTATTCCGCACAGGTGGATTCAGCTGAATCCCAGATGCAATTAGCGGAAAGCAATCTTAAACGATACCGGGAATTATTAAATGTCGGCGCTATCAGCCAGTCGCAATACGACCAGTATGTTAACACTTACAGCGTAGCGGTTGCCGGGGTACGGCAGGCTCAGGCCCAGTATACGCAAGGATCTAATCAGTTGGATTATACCCTACTGAAAGCCGATAAACCGGGAGTGATATCCAGTATATCGGCAGAATCAGGCCAAGTAGTCACTGCAGGGCAAACCATTGTAACCGTAGTGCAGGACGGCGAACGGGAAGTCGAAATAAGTGTACCAGAAAACCGCATTGAAGAACTGCGCCATGCCGCAAAGCTTACAGTCACTTTTTGGGCCTTGCCCAATTTGACAGTGGACGGTAAGGTAAGAGAAATCGCTCCCATGGCAGATGCGACTACCCGGACTTTCAAAGTCCGCATTACCCTATTAAACCTTCCGCCGGAAATTAAATTAGGCATGACCGCCGCCGTAACCGTTGTTGGCAGCAGTATACAGCAGGCAGTAAATATTCCCCTGGCGGCGCTTTATCAGGAATCCAGCAATACCCCCGCTGTATGGGTGGTAAAAGACGATGTATTAACCCTGCGACCGGTTACCGTCGGCAGCTTCGGCAACGGAACCATTGCAGTACTTAGCGGCCTGCAACCAGGCGACCGCATTGTCACCGCCGGAGTACATAAACTGAAAGAAGGCCAAAAAGTGAATTTGGGCGGTGATTCGCTGTGAAAAGCTTTAATCTAGCCGAATGGGCGCTTAACCACAAACAATTTATCTATTTTTTTATTGGTCTCTTTTTTGTTGCCGGCGTCTTTTCATATAAAAACTTAGGACGCATGGAAGATCCGGACTTTACCATAAAGCAAATGGTGGTCAGCGCCGCTTGGCCGGGGGCTTCTGCCCGTCAAATGGAAGAACAGGTTACCGATAAGATTGAAAAAAAACTGCAGGATCTTCCGGGGCTTAAGTTTGTAAAGAGTTATTCCACGCCGGGACATACAGTTATTTTCGTTAACTTAAACGATACCGTGCCGCAAAAAGATGTTCGCTCCCGCTGGCTGGAAGCCCGCAATATGGTCAATGACATGAAAAGCACGCTGCCATCGGGGGTAACAGACCCAACCTTTAATGACCGGTTTGACGAGGTATACGGTATTGTCTACGCCCTGACCGGCGATGGCTATACGTATGAGGAAATGCGGGAAAAGGCCGAAAAAATCCGCCGGCACCTGCTTGATGTTCCCAGCATCAAAAAGGTGCAGTTACTCGGTGTACAAACCGAAAAAATTTATATTGAAGTGGAAAATAGCAAACTATCGCAGCTAGGGATTGACCCCAGCCTCATTACATCCACCCTGCAGGCGCAGAATGCTATTACGGCAGCTGGCATGCTGGAAACTTCGTCCGACAATGTATATTTGCGGGTTACCGGTATGTTCGAAAACCTGGATGATATCCGCAACATCCCCATACAGGCCGGCGGACGCACTTTACGCTTGGGGGATATTGCCAAGGTCTCCCGTACCTATGCCGAACCGAATGACCCACAATTTTATTATAACGGCGAGCCAGCACTCGGTATTGCGCTGGCCATGGAATCTGGCGGCAATATCCTCACGCTGGGCGAAAGCCTGGTGAAAACGATAGAACAGATCAAAAAGGAATTGCCAGCCGGGCTGGAAATCCATCAGACCGTCAATCAACCACAAATAGTAACGACTTCGATTGATGAATTCACCAAGTCGCTGTTAGAGGCAATCATAATTGTATTAATCGTCAGTTTTGCCAGTTTGGGGGTTCGTCCAGGTGCCGTAGCGGCGGTTTGTATTCCGCTCGTTATCGCGGCAACATTTACCTTCATGTATTTACTGAATATTGACTTGCATAGAATTTCCCTCGGTGCGCTCATTATTTCGCTGGGACTGCTGGTGGATGACGCCATCATTGTCACTGAAATGATGGTTTTAAAATTAGAGCAAGGCTTCGAACGAACGAAAGCAGCTTGTTATGCTTATCAAGTTACCGCTTTTCCCATGCTGACCGGCACGTTGATTACTTGCGCAGGTTTTATTCCGGTTGGATTTGCCCCGGGAAGCGCATCGGAATTTGTTATTTCTCTTTTCTGGGTAATTGGCATCTCGCTGTTGCTCTCCTGGCTTGTTGCCGCCACAGTCACGCCTTTGATGGGCCATCAGTTTATTAAAATACAAAGCAAAGCGGCGCACAATGTCCATGACACGAAGTTTTATCGCTGGTTTAGAAGAATATTAACCTGGTGTTTGCTGCATCGTAAAGTCGTATTAATCGCTACCGTGGCTTCCTTTATCGGCGCCATTGGCTTATTAGGCTATGTAAAACAAGAATTCTTCCCCGCTTCCACCCGACCGGAACTTATCGTCCAGCTTGAGCTGCAGGAAGGCGCTTCCCTAAAAAACACGGAAGAAGTTGCCCGGCAGTTTGCCACCAAAATACAGGACGACCCGCGCATTGCCTATTATACTTACCATGTGGGTGAAGGCGCGCCCCGTTTTGTTCTGAGTTTTAATCCTACATTTAATAAATCAAACTTTGCCGAATTTATTATTGTCGCTAAAGACCTGAATGCCCGGAATGAATTGCGCGCTGAAGTCAACGCATTGGCAAATAAAGAATTCTCCAATGTTCAGGTACATGCCAAATTAATTAACGTGGGTCCTTCATCCGATTATCCGGTGATGCTGCGCGTAAAAGGCTATGATCATGAACAAGTACGGGAAATAGCGCATAAAGTCGCGACAGTCATGGAAGCTCATCCTGGGACGGAAGGCGTTAATCTAAACTGGGCGGAAAAAAGTAAAAGCATGCATTTAGAAATTGACCAGGACAAAGCCCGCAAATTAGGCATTACCTCCCAGGCTTTAGCGACCTCGCTCCAGACTCAGCTGTCCGGTTCTAATACTGCTGAATTCCGGGAAAACGACAAAACCGTCGGTATGGTCTTCCGCTTCGATACCCAGGATCGGAATGATCCTTCCCGTATGAAAGATCTCAATATTCATATCGGCAATGGCAAATATGTTCCGCTGGACCAAATTGCCAAAATCAGTTTTGAAGCAGAAGACGGCTTGATTTATCGTCGTGACCTAAAACCCATGATAGTAGTACAGGCCGAAACCAAGACTGGCTTTAAGGGAGATAGTGTAACCGAACAAGTATACAACGACCTCGCCGATCTGCGAGCCAGTCTGCCGTTTGGCTACAGTATAGAATACGACGGCCCAAAAGAAAGCAGTGTCGAAAGCTCTGGCTATATCTTTCAAACTATACCGGCCATGGTAATTGTCATTATGATCCTGCTGATGATCCAGTTACAGAATATCGTTAAAATGATCATGACCCTGCTGACCGCTCCGCTTGGCATTATTGGCGTATCACTAGGACTCTTTCTCACTGGCAACCCGATGGGGTTTGTTGCGCAGTTAGGCGTGCTGGCGTTATCCGGTATCATAATGCGTAACTCGGTTATCCTAATGGACCAGATTGATCAACATCATGCAGCTGGCGAGCCTTTATGGGATGCCATCATTGACTCCGCCATTATCCGGTTTCGCCCTATCATGCTGACGGCAGCAGCAGCAATCTTCGGGATGCTTCCGCTTGTGTCTAGCGTCTTCTGGGGACCAATGGCCGTGGCCATCGCGTCTGGCCTATTTGGGGCTACAATTTTGACACTCATCGTACTGCCGGTAATGTATGCGGCTTGGTATAGAGTTTATCCGCCGATAAAGGAGTTTGGCAATATGGACGAAATAGTCGATGAACAGAAATAGCCTAGGTGAGTTTCATTCGTTCTGGAAAAGAAGATATTAAGTTAGATTTGGCGGAACGCTGGCTACAAGAAGGGATGGTTTAATGGTCAAGCTTTTGGCTAAAGTGATCGCAACCCCAGCGGTAGAAGGCAATAAAAGCTCTGGAAAGTAGAAATGTCAGCATAAGCGTGTAGAAGGTGGTAAACCAAGTCCAATCATGGTATTCAATAAGGTCGGTATAGAGTTCAAGTAAATATTCTACTGCGGTCATGACGGCGCTGAACAAAAGCGCATACCAGATGATTCCGCCAAAACCTCGCGTTCGGGTAGTTTGGTTATATAGAATACATAATACTGGAAATACCCACACTTCAAAAAGCAGACTCGTTTCAAAATATTTTGGCAGTAGACGGACTGGGTATTCTAAAAGTTTAAGGTTTTCAACTGCACCTCCCCAAATAAAATCAAGGGTGCATTTAAAAAAGAAAACGACGATCCAATCCCGGAAATATCGCCAATCTACAATAAAGATCAGTAGTAGCAAAGTAATTGATGCTGCTGTCATCATAATAAATTGTTCAAGGTTAATAATCACCGGTAGCCTCCAAAAGCAACACTTTCTTCATTCAAGTAGTTTTTCAAGATTAAGGATTTTTTATTAACTGTTGATAGCCAGTCCGGGATCTACGGCATTTTGAGACTATCCTGAAACAGAGCAGAAGACTCGCCGGGGCGGTTTGCAGTGCACCTAAAACAGTGGACACTATTCCTACCCATGATGAACTCAATTTTTAAGCAAGCTTCTGTCTAAATTCAAAAGCGATACCATAAATAAAACCTCCAAGTTTGGTGCTTCTATTTTACACCAGCTTGGAGGTTTACACACTTTTCGGGATAGTCTCGTCCATGGATATTTATTTGAACAGTTTATATTTTTTGTACCAGAACCCGACGTTTTAATACAGCGTTATATTAGATTTAGAATTGAAAAATTACACCTCCACCTATCCCCTTGAAAGTCGTATCATTATTGTCAGTATAATTTTTCCAGCTCAGATTCATCCGGATATTATTATCCAGGTCATATGTTAATCCGATGACTTCATCCTTAAAGTGCATGCCTTTCTGATAAGTCGCATATGCAGCAACTCCGCCAGCAAGATATTGCTTAAACGATGCACCGCAAAAAAGCTTATTAGTACTGTCTGAGTTATCAGATTCCATTTGCCGTTGGCCAACCATCAACGCGATATTGGGTAGCAATGGCGTAGTATTGAGACCCAAATCGGTATACGATGTCCCCGAGGATTGGAAATGGCTTATATAAGCACTGTATCCAAATCCAAGACCAACATTTCCATATATTTCATTATAGCCAGTTTTGCCCTGATCAATTCCACCGGTCGTCTTCTTGAGATTATAATAAGTGTATCCAAACTGGATATCGCCCATTCCCGCGTTTGGATCCGGCACCGCACACATTCCGATTGATGACATTGTAAAAACGAATATCAGGGTAAGAAATATTAACTTTTTCATTTAAACTCCTCCTAGTTACATTTTTTTTGAATGTTAATTAAGATAGACAATTACTATTGTTTTTTATTACTGATAAAAGATTAAAGTATATTTGTTGTAATAAACTTTAAATCAAAATAAATATATATTCAAAAAACATGCCCTTTCTCTAAAGAAAAAGGGCATGTTTTTTGAATATATGAAGTCATTGCGAAAAGTTTTCGCTTTCAGATTTATATGATTAATTAAGTTGAACTTAAATAGAATTATTAAATTCACTTTTTAAGAAACCACAAATAATGGTATATTATGATACTATTTGTTGAAGTTATTGAAAATTATACAAAAAAAAGATTTTCATGGAAGAAATTGGGGCAAAGGAGGAATAGTACACCTCTATGTTAACTAAGGCAAAGATAATACTCAGTATGATTTGTGTGATTTTTTCTAGTGGTTTACTGGGTGTAGATTCTGCAGTTTGTTTAGCAAATGGGAATACATATACGCTATATCCGGAAGAACTGTGGATAGAATTAGATGTTACTACAGAACAGAGAAAACAAATTGACGCGGTAATTGGAGTGGCAGCTATAGCTGTCTTGAAAAATCACAAAATCATAAAAAATGAGAATACTAATATGATGGACATTTTAAAATATGAGAATCTTGTGAATGACAGACGAATGAACGTAAATGAAAAGATCTCACAACTTTTAACAATAGACCAGCAAAGTATATTTGATAGCCAATTAAGAAAGCAAGAAGAAGCAAAGAATCTAAATACACTAGCTCTATTAAATTTAGATCTAACAGAACAACAACAACCATTGGTACTTTACTCGTTAGTTGAATCTCAAAAACAGATTTGGTCTATTATTTCAGATAAAAAACTTTCCTGGGAAGCAAGAAGAAAGAAATTAAAAAGTGTAAATGCAATTAATAAGTTGCGTAGTTTACTAACAGAAACACAAACAGTCAAATTAAAAGCGTGGTCAGATTTATTAAGCCGTTTTGATGGGCGGGATTTGTATGAGTAACTGACCATAAAGAATAATGTGTAAGTTACTCATAAGAAATTCTCGTACAAAGTAATTACTGATGACAAAAAATAAGTTTCCTAAAATCACGAAATGAGGTATTTTTTTGTGGAAGCGACACTCACTTTTTCTAAAGAATGTGAAACAGAGATGCTATTAACTGGTGTTACTTACGGTGAAAATGTTGAAATTGGACATGGTGCTGTCATCGGCAAGAACGTTATTATCGGGGCGGGTACAAAAATTGGGGCATATGCAACTATCGATGGTTGGACAACAATAGGAAATAATTGCATTATTCACCCACATGTATCGATTGCTGCTGAGTCACACAAGAACAAACATGATGTAAAAAGCTCTGTTATTATAGGCGACAATACACAGGTTCGTGAATTTGTTACTATTAATGGCTCAAGCGGTAGGGACCAAGAAACACGGATTGGTTCACATTGTCTACTATCAGCATATAGTCATGTTGATCCCAATTGTAGTATTGGGAATCATGTAGTTATGTCGAATGCTGTACATCTTGCAGCACATGTGGAAGTTGAAGATAGAGCAGTTGTCGGGGGCCTAACCATGGTTCATGAATTTACAAGGATTGGGAGAAACGCTATGGTGGGTGGGGCTTCGAAAGTAATTCAAGACGTACCTCCCTTTATTATGGTTAATGGTAACCCGGCAAAAGCTTTTGGCATTAATACTATCGGTATGAGACGTATAGGTATAAGTGAAAATATACGGCGAACTTTAAAAAATGCTTATAAAATTCTATATCTATCAGGACTCTGTTATTCTCGTGCTTTAGAAGTAATGGAACAACAACTTGGTTTATGTGAAGAATTAGAATATTTTATGGCCTTTTTGCGCGGTAATAAAAGAGAAATTTGTAAAGTAGCACATAAAGCAAAGACAAGTTAAAAATAAGCAAAGTGATAAAGAATAGTTTTCAAAGACGAAATTTCATGATTCAACTGGCATTAGCACAAAAATAATAAATTGCGTAAAGGTGAGTTGTTGTTAGGATGAGAAAAATCTTTATGACATTTTTTATAATAATATTATTTTCTTCTGCTAGTTGCCTGGCTAGTCAAATAGTTGATGATTATTCTTCAGAAAAATTCTCAATTAATGTGAATCTTGGTGCTCTGGATAGTGAGGGAACATCAGATCAACTAAAAGCCAGTTATATTATTGCAGCAGGGCTGGGAGCAGGCTTTACCGGACAATATATCTATAATGATATTCAAACAAAAACTGCAGTAAATGGGAGTAACCGCATTAAATTAAAACAAATAAATTTACTTAAAAACGAATACAAAGGGATTTCATTTTTGATAGGATCTTCCCAGACTGAACTTGTGGGCTATTCTTCAAGTAACAGCATCATTGCAGGACTTCAAGGTAGTGTAGCTATTGCGCCAAATACTCGTGCCTATGCTTCAATGACTACTGGTAATAATGTTGTGGGCTATGAACTTGGTATTGGATATGACCTCACCTCGAATGCTGTACTTAAACTAAACTACAGTAATTATAGATGTAAAGATTTAGCCGACGAGGATATCACTGTAAAAGTTCCTTATGGTGGAATCGTCTATCGGTTTTAGTAGTTTCTTTCACAGGATGATGGAATTAGGAGGGGAATTTAATGAAACGTACTCGACGTTCCTTAATTCTTTGTCTCATACTGATGCTATATTTAATTATAACTGCAGATGCTAAGTCGTCATTACCATATGGATTCAAGGGTTTAATCTGGGGACAAACCCTCGACGATTTCCAGGAAAATAAAACAATGAAGGACGTATCAACATCACTAGGAAATAAAGTATTAGGAAAAGACGAATCCGCATATAAACGATTAAATAATGATAATAAAATTGGCGGAGTAGATTTTGCCAATTTTATATATATCTTTTGGCATGGAAAATTTAGTGCTATAAGCGCATATACGCAAGGAAGTGATAAATTTACTCAAATAGTTGGTTCAACTCAAAAAAAATTTGGACGCCCAAATTACATTGAAGAAAATCAATATTGTAAACGAATTGTCTGGACTAATTCCAAAGCTGAAACAGTAATTACAATGGCAGGAGATGATGATGTAGTTCATTTTTATATGAGATCACGCTCCATTGAAAAGTTACAAAGCCGCTGGGAAAAAACAAACAAGCCAATTAATCATGTTGAATGGTAAAATTCGCGAATTGATGCTTTTATTTTAAAACGGAGGGGTTTATATGAGAAAAATAATGCTTTTATTAAGTACATTACTATTTATTACTGTCGGCAACAGCTTCGCAGCTCCAAGCAACACCTTAGACCAACAGCAAATAGCAATAGGGATCGTGGGTGGCAATGTTACTGATAATTACTATCTTGAACAGAAAGTTTCCAATAATATTACTATCGGAATTCAATATATTAATAGTGATGTTGATTGTTATGGGCAACTAGATCTTGCAAGTGATACGGGAAAAGGTCCAAAATTGATTATTGGCAATAGAAATTTTGACGCTGGAGGATCAACAGTATATGTAGGTGCTGCTATAAATTCTCCAATGACAGAGGGCGTGGACGGTTATGTAGTTGGGCTTGCGGGAAAAGACCTTCAAGAACTACAAATGGGTATTATCAATGAAATAAATGATTCTATATTCATAGATTTAAATTACCGAATAGTAAAGCATAATGGCACTGATCACGGTATTGGCGTCGGACTAGGCTGCCGTATCTAAAACTAATTTTGTCTGTATTTCTTCAAAGTATAAAATAGAGTTAAATGGAATTAGTTCTAATCATAAGGAAGGATGGAGTTATGAAAAAAAAACCATCGTATTAATTTTAATGCTATTATTATTTCTTGTAACATCAGAAACGGTTGCGGCTAATATTAAAAGTTACGAAGACTACACTGGTAAAAGAACATATTCAATTACCTATACCAAATCATCTAGCATTTTTAGTTTCAATAATCATTATAAAATTACTACAATATTTAATTCGATTTATGAAAAAGATAGCATATTAGCCGTAAAAAAAATTACTTTAAAATACTATTCGGATCAAAATGATATCATACTAATTCGACCTACAATAAATTTTATTATTGATGACAAACTTTGGCGAGTATCATCGACAGCCAACTGTACTATCAATAGCGATGGGGTTATCCAATTTAGTTGGGCTATTCCTGATGATGTGGTCAATTCTTTCATGGAGACAGAAAAAGCTATTTTAGTAAGGTTTTTTTATAATACACCCGAGGGTGACCGTTTTAGAGATTATACTATACCCTATAAAACTATAGAATTGGTACAATCTATGTATTTGCAAAAAATAGAGCCGGTGAATTCTGTATTAACAGAATAATGGATATCAAATTTAGACGTTTTCATATTATATTTATCGCAGCAAAATATTAATAAATTATTATAGGGGAATTGGTTCGATAGATATTTTTTACAACACAATATTATGAAAGGTAAATAATTTGAATTTTCGATGCTTTGGTAACAATGAAGGGCATCATGTCAGTATTATTGATGTAAAAAATTTACATGGAAGTATAATTTTAACACGGATGTATAAAGATGTATCTAGGGGGAAGGTTTGCCTATGAAAATATTACTAATTGAAGACAACCTTAAACTTATTGATTCTTTGTCACATCTGTTGGAGAAAACTGGTTATATAGTAAATACTGCTACAGATGGTAAAACAGGAGCCGAAGTGGCGGCTATGGAAATTTACGACGTGATTATACTTGATCGCATGTTACCTAAACGGGATGGCCTTTCCATACTAAAGGAACTCCGCGAACAAGGGATTGATACTCCAGTTTTATTTCTAACGGCGAGGGATGACCCTAATGAGAGAGCGGAAGGTTTGAATGCTGGTGCCGATGATTATTTGATAAAACCATTCGCTATAAAGGAACTATTAGCAAGATTGCGAGTTCTTATACGAGGAAAAAACATAGGCCAATTTGACCCTTTAATTAAAGCGGCTGGACTAATCTTAGATCCTTTTCACAAGCAAGTGATTAAAGGTAAAGAAAAAATTGACCTGACTACAAAAGAATTCTTGCTTTTAGAATTGTTAATGCTCAATTGCGGCCAAGTAGTAACAAGAGAATGCATTATGGGGAAAGTTTGGGGCTATAATTCAGACAGCGGTTTTGCAAGTATTGACATATATGTTCACTTCTTGCGCAAAAAAATAAACATCTCGAGTATCAAGACTGTGCGCGGCGTAGGTTATTATTTGCAAGCGGGTTAGCCGCATTCTATTAGATATGTTTAGTAGCCCCGAAATGAAGTGAATTTAAGAGTGCGCAAGGCCTGATAATGATATTAGGCTTTGCGCACTCTCTTAAATTTGCTGATATGTTAGGGAGATTAATTAGCTGCGAGTAAATGTAAGACGTTTATGGGATCTTGTTTGCTGAATAACGCAAGAATCTGAGTACTTTTAGTACTGTCGTTTTGGATGGTTACGGATATAGTTTTGACCATTGTATTTTGCAATGTACCAAGTAGAGTATTGAGATAAATTTGTCCTTTTTCAATATAGGACATGGCGTTGTCTAAGGATGCGACTGCTTTATCAGGTGCGTTTACTAAATCTACATTATTTAGGCCCAAGACTTTGCTATCGATTTTAAACTGTGTATAACTCAATGTACCTTGGGTGCTTGTTAATGGAATTGATTGGATTTGGCTATCTTGGGTTGGCCAAATTACCGTAAAATGTTTTAGCGGTTTTTCATTTGGATAATAAATATCTGGAACCACAGATTTTGCTGTTCGTGCGGGTCCGCCGTCTACATTTGATCCGCCAATTCCTCCGGTATCTCCGCCTAGTAGTGTTTTGGTAAGTTCGCAAGACTGGTCAAGTTGATGGATAAAGGAAGCGCCATTAGTAACAAAATCATTAACGAATGCTTGGGTATCAGCGTAATTTGAGACATGGCTCAAGGCTTGGTCGAGATCTTCTGTTGGGTTGTTTTTTAAATCGTTTAGTAAATCTTTTATTCCGCCACTATGACCAGCGGCTTGAATCTGTTCATGCAAGTAACGTACAGCCATTGCTGAACTCGAATATTGGATACTATTTCCAACCCAGGTATCATTGGTTCCATCACCTATGGCGTTTTGAATTGCCGTTGCTCCTTCTATGCCTCCACCATTGCGTGCCAGGTCGGTAGCAACCCTTTCATTGGCTCCATGAATGAATTCAGCCGTTCCTTCTTTGAACCAGTTAGGCAAACTGGCAAAATTCATAGTGCGCCCCATAATCACATGTACCATTTCATGAGCGATAACGCGGTCATCATAGTAGGGATATTTTCCACCATCTGGTAAGTTGGCCGGAAGTGCGGTATCGACAGCAATACGCAGGATTTGATTGGTTGCTTTTCCATCAGCTCCATAGTTATACTGGATAGCAGCCAAATACGGTTGCGGTGTTTCATCTAATACTATCTTTAAATTTGCTCCGTCGGCGCTTAATCCATAGCGATCTAATACTAATTTTTCAGCCTCTTCTAACCAATCGCTTTTTAAACAATGTATAATCTTTTGGTCATTTATACTTAATTCGTTAGAATCTACAAATAGATTGGTATCTTGATACTGGGTAGAATGGCTGATATCGTCAATTGTTTGCGAAATTACAGTTAATTTGTTTTGGAGAATTTGTCTGGCATCAGCACTTTCGGTTTGCGCTGCCTGCAGGGCTAATGCTTTGCCGTACTGCAGTAATGAATGAATTTCATCTAAGGAGTCATTAGCGGTTTTTACTAGCAACATATCATTAGGTTGGCAACTTGTAGGCGAAGTTAGCTTCTGGTTTTGTTGAATTGCGCGTTCGGATAGACTTATAGTAATAGCGTTGTCATCTAGGGAAGCGGTATTGCTTGAAATGCTTTCCGAGTGCGGATCAGTAGTTGCTGTTTGTGTTTTGATTTTGCTGATTTCATTATCTTGTGAAGTTGTAAAACCCGTGGCTGAGCTTGAAGACCAAATCATGATTTTCACTCCTTTGCGCATTTTGCTAAATTTATACATCACAATCATACAAATATATTGTTTAAAGTACCTTAAAATTCAAGATTTCTATGAACATGAAAAGCCGCATCCCGAAGGACGCGGCTGGTAACTGAAAGAGTAGCGATAGGAGCAAACTATCGTTACCATACTTAGTTTGCATCATATTTTTTGGAATTACCTTAAAAAATAAGGCGTTATAGTAAATAAAATTATTTCCCAATGATTGTAATGAAAATCAGTGGGGAAATTATCCTTTATTTATAATTTTTAAGATTGCTCTAAAGTTTTACATGTATTATTACAGTGATAATTAACGAAAGCATATTTTATGCTTAGATTAGGAGTGGTACTAAACGTGAAAAGAAATGTGTTATTAGTCTTACTGGTAATCGCTTTGCTTTGTTTTAGTAATTATGTATTTGCGGCTTCGTTACGGTTTGAGGGCAAGCCAGAACAATTGGAGACGGGAAAAGTTACGGGTTATTTTATCTGGCATGATAAGAATGGACTGCATTTGCGTACTAATGCATCAGAAAAAGAGCACAAATTTACTGGCACCATTCGTACCGATGGGTCATTTAAGGAAGTATTTGCAAACTTGGTTGGAGAAGATGATTATGTAAAAGTGGCTAAAGACCGTCGTGAGCTAACATTTCAGAGTACTACATCTGGAAAAGTAACGGGATTTGATTTTTATGTCAGAAATGCTTCATATGTTAAGTTTGATTTATCGTTGGATGGTGACTCCGTCAAATCTGGAGACATATATATTGGCGGTGAGGGGTGGCATCCGGAAAATAATAGGTTTACTCTTTTGCAGGACGAGTACAAAGTTAACGACAGCGATGGGCGGGAAGTAATAATTGTCCACGACGGTTTTTGGTGGGATTGGGAATATCCGCACTTTTATCACAGGCAACCGGGGCCACATGGTCCTTATCGTTAAGACATAGTTATTTTATAATGTAAATCTAAAGGCGGATTTGCAAGGGTACTGATAACCTCCTTTAAAAACTGGAAATTAGAAAAAACCGCGAATTTTTGGTCGCGGTTTTTTCTATGTGTTTGAGGAGTGGATATAATTTTCCTTTTAAAGATTATAGTTACAAGGGATCTGTCGAATTTGACTAGAATAGTAACAACATATTAAAAAGGGATGAGGTCAGAGAATGGAAGTTATGATTCGTGCAGTTTGTTTGGAAGATTTAGATCGTATTACTGAAATTGAAGCAATATGTTTTCCCACCGCGGAAGCAGCGACGCGAGAAGCTTTCCAAGAGAGAATTGCCGCTTTTCCGGAGTCTTTTCTTGTAGCTGAAATAAACGGATTAATAATTGGATTTATTAATGGGTGTGCTACTAATAGTTCTGTTATCTATGATGAATTGTTTCATAGCACGGCCGGGCATATAGCTGATGGAAAAAATCTAGCTATTTTTGGATTAGATGTTATTCCTGAATATCGAAAGCGGGGAGTTGCATCTCTGCTAATGAAGCAATTTTTTCAAGTTGCCAGAAGTAACGGCAAGGAAAAGGTTATTTTGACGTGCAAAGATCGATTAGTCCGTTACTATGAGTCTTTTGGCTTTGAAAATAACGGAATATCAAATTCGGCGCATGGTGGATCTAAATGGTTTGATATGATTCTTTCGTTGTTTTGAGTATACTTAAACGTTTAATGCTTTCAGTAACTTAATTATGATTTATATGATTGTTAGCGCTGGGCGAAACGAACCAACAATAATTCAATTCCAAAATATTATTTAGATATGAATTGAATGGGGCGGATTTGCATGGCCACGGCTAGCGTCTAACAAAACAATGGAAACTACTAAAACCCGCGAGGTTTCGCGGGTTTTGTGCTAGGTGAGGGGGGCGGGATTGAGGGGATAAGAGTTATGTTTTACTTTAAAAAGAGGCTATTGTAGAGGAGCGTAAAAAACTAATGAATAGAGTACACATACACGGCTCCCTCATTCCAGCTGCCAACGTAAAGAGTGTCTTCGTGGACGAGGAGAGCCACGCATCCGCCAATGTTATTTGCTGCGATTTGCGTTGAACCGTCCGGCGCAAGCCGGCGTATGCAGTTATCGCCATTATCAGCAACGAAAATTTCATTTTGGCTGCTAATGTCAATGCCAACACCAGGACGACCAAACTGAGTTGAAAAGGTGATAATTTTCTTTTCTGGTGTCACTTTGATAATGCCTCCGCCATAATTGGTGACATAAAGATTTCCCTCCCTGTCTTCGACGACACCGACAGGTGTACGCATATCTTTTGCTATCAATTCAATTTTTCCAGAGGCAGTTATTTTTACAATCTCGTTACTGCTTCTATTACTTACTAACAGGTCGCCGGCGTGATTAAAGGCTATGCCGGTAGGTGTATGTAGTCCTTGAGCAAATATGATTTTTTCTCCCGCCGACGTGATTTTATAAATGACATCGCGCGAATAGTCGGCAACGTACAAATTGTCCGCCTGGTCGAAAGCCAAGCCTGCCGGAGATCCCATACCATCGGCAAACGTGCTGTAGTTACCTGCTATATCTACCCTGGTAACAGAGCCTCCGCTCCAATTTGATACATAAAGATTGCCGCTATGGTCTATGGCAAGTCCTGTAGGAGCTTGAAAGCTTTTGTAGGTTTTTCTTAGCGTCAATGCTGCGTCTTTGACTGTGGGTTGATTTCGTTCTTCCTGGGTGGAAGGGCTGAGGTTGGCTGTTGATTTAGGTGTTGAGGCCGACTCTTGTCCGGCTATGCCAAAAGCGCAGCCTGTCACAGATAAAAGGGTCACAATAGCAACGGGCAGTAATCGTTGCATTTATCTTCCTCCTTTGACTGCTTTTTGATTATGCAGGGAGTCTCCGGCATAATTGAATATCGGTGCCCCAAAACTAAAGGCAAATGTTTCCCCGTCAACAGCGCCCACAATCTCATTGCTATCGTAAAGGGCCATCAGTAAATCTGCCATTTGTTCACTGGTATGGTAGTGGCCAAAACTCTTGTCATAATCATACTCCGCTGCATCGTTGGCGATTTTACCAAACTCGGTTTGCGTCGCGGCAGGGGCCAGTACTTTTGCCTTTAGTTCGGCTCGCTCAGCCCTTAATTCATGGGCCAACCCTTCAGTAAAGGCGCTTACGTAGAATTTGGCCGCACAATAGGTAACCGCATTGGGGACTATACAATAGCCGCCCCTAGAGGAAATATTAATGAGCTGGGTCCCGGGAATATCCTTGTAATCTCGGACATAGAGCGAGGATAACAGGGTCAGGGCTTCCACATTGACCCGCAGCAGGGTTTCAATTTTGATCAAATCCTGGTGGGCTACGCTGTCATAATTGCCGAAGCCCGCATTATTAATCCAGGTTTCAATCGGATACTTCTTTACCTCCTGATAGAGTTGATATACATTTGCGGGAATGGATAAATCGCAAACTTTTACTACGACATCCACAGTCGGATACTGTTCCCGAATTTCTTGCTGCAGTTCTTCCAGCTGGGCTTTGCGGCGGGCGACTACAATTAGATTTTTAGATCGCCGGGCGAACGCTTTAGCGGCTGCATAACCGATACCGGAACTGGCTCCTGTGATAACCGTATAGTTTTGGGTGTTATTCATTTGTATAACCTCCTGTTTTTTGATATGCTTATACTGTACAATGTAGAGTTAACTCTAGGTCAAGTCTTTTGCGGAGGTGTGTGAAATGAATTATTCCATTGGCGATTTTTCGGCCATTACCGGGATTAGTATTTATACGTTGCGGTACTATGAAAAGGAGAGCCTGATTGTTCCGGCGCGAAAAGAAAACGGCAGACGCAGTTATGCGGAAAGTGATATTGCGTGGATACAGTTTATCAAGCGTTTGAAAGATACTGGTATGCCAATCAGGGAAATCCAAAAATATGCTAAGCTCCGGTCTCAAGGCGTTACGACAATGGCTGATCGTATGGAAATACTGGCAAGTCATCGGGCTGTTCTCAAGGAAGAGATAGAAAAGCTGGAGGAACATCTTAGCAATCTGGATGATAAAATTATCTATTATCGGACGGAGATAAGGAAACAAAACATTACATATGACACCTTGAAAAAATATAGAGTTTGAAATAAAGATCCCCGGCTGCGTGCCGGGGATCTTTTTCTTAGAATGATTGAACAAACTGTTGTAAGCGTGTTATGCCTGTAACCAGTTGAGCTTGTTCAAGGTTGCCGTAGCCTAATACCAATTTGTTGCGGTGAAAACCTTTTACGATGCTATGCTCTTCTACAGGATAAATGCGGATGCCAAAAGTAAGAGCCTGCGAAGATATTTCGTCAAACCTGGTATCGTCGATGGTTGCCACGAGATTTAACCCAGAGGAATCGCCGCTAATTATCACGTTTTCTCTGAAGCTGGTAATAAGTGATTGGATTAAGGTGTTGCGGCGTTCGCGGTAAATTTTTTTCATGGCAACAATATGTTTGCGCAGGTGCCCAGTTGTTATGAAACGGGCAAGTGTAAGTTGATTCATGATTGGTACACAACGGTCGAAAGCCCATTTTGCTTCGCGAAATTGTTCGATAAGGTTTGGGGGAAGTATTAGGTAGCCTATCCGTAATCCCGGTGACAGTACTTTGCTGAAAGTCCCGACATAAATAACCCTATCAGGAGCCAACCCTTGCATTGAACTTATCGGCTGCCCCAGGTATCTGAATTCACTGTCATAGTCATCCTCCACAATGTAACCGTCTACTGTTTGCGCCTCTCTGATCAATTGAATGCGCCGCTGAATAGGTAAAACTTCTCCCAATGGCGATTGATGAGAGGGTGTAACGAAGAACAATTTGGGTTTACAGGCGGAGGGAATTAAATCGGTTTTCAGGCCGTTGTCATCAACAGGAACAGGTACTAGTGTGGCACCTGTCGAGCGCAAAAGCTTCTGAATTTCGATTGTTAAAGGATCTTCAACGATGACTTGATCATTCGGAGTAAGTAATACTTTGGCGATTATGTTGAATGCCTGGCTTGCACCATTGGTGATTATAATTTGCTCAGGATGGCATTTTACTCCCCTGGCCGGCCAGAGGTAACTAGCAATCGCCTGACGAAGTTCAGGGCGGCCTTCCGGTCTGCCATAGCCAAAGCAGTCAGGTGTAGAGCTGAGGTAAACTGTGCTGATTAGTCTGTTCCAACCTTGACTAGGGAAAAAATTGAGGGCCGGATTGGCAGGGCGGAAGTCGATGATATCCTTCCTAAGTGGTTGCGACTTGTTTAAGGATGGAGGTAGGTTCGGGAGTTCATGAGCTTTTTCCAGAACGGCACCGCAAGCTATGAAGGTGCCTGAACCCGTGCGCGATTCAAGATAGCCTTCGGCCAGCAACTGATCATAAGCATTGAGGACGACATTGCGCGACACTTGAAGCTCATGGGCTAGTTCCCTGGTGGATGGCAGCTTATAGCCGGCGGTAAGATTGCCACTTAAGATCTGTTTGCGGATTGCTTCGTATATTTGGTTTATAAGCGGCAGGGAATGATCGAGTGTCAGCCATATCATACTTTTATCTCCTCAGTCTAAAAAAAGTGGTACTCTAAAATATATCAAAATTGGTACTACAATAAACCAATTTTCGGTGTTACCCTAAGTTTAGACGAAATCCCATTAGGTGGCAAGGCTTGTTTGTCAACCGCTAGCAGGTGTTGCTAGTTGAGTTGTTGCTACAGCAATAGCAAAGGTAAGTCGCCTAGGTGCGGGAAGAGGGGGAGGCAAGTAATGGATAATAAAATTGGGATTATAGATGTTTTTGAGGCAAAGAAGGCCATTAGTTCCTGGGTGCAGGAAACTCCTTTGGAATATAACCGAGGGTTAAGTCATCTAAGTGGTGTACAGGTTTTTCTCAAGCTTGAGTTAATGCGTGAGACAAGAGCGTTCAAAATCAGAGGAGCGTTCAATGCCCTAACCCATCTCAGTGCGAAACAAAAAGAAAATGGTATTATAGCGGCATCTGGAGGCAGTCATGCTCTAGGAGTAGCCTGTGCAGGCAATAAGCTGGGAATCAAGACAACGATTGTGGCAACTGTCCGGGCGCCAAAATCCATACAGGAAAATTGCAAATACTACGGAGCGGAAGTCATCGTTGCCGGTGAGGTATATGATGATGCCAAAAAAGTTGCGGAGGAAATTGCTAAAGAGCGTAATCTTACGTTGATCCATTCCTATGATGATCCGTACATTATTGCCGGTCAGGGAACGATTGGACTGGAAATTTTGCAACAAATGAAGCCAGATGTGATTATATGTCCTGTTGGCGGCGGCGGTCTGCTGGCAGGAGTAGGTCTTGTAGCTGCAGCGATAAGCCCGGATACAAAAGTTTGGGGTGTTGAACCAGAAACAGCAGCTGCAATGACTGCCGCAATAAACGCCGGAAGCTTAGTAAGTATCGAAGATCCGCGGAGTATAGCGGATAAACTTGTGGTTAAGCAGGTCGGTCAATTAAACCTGGATATTGCCCGGAAAACTGTGAGTAAAATGGTTACTGTCAGCGAGCAAGAAATACGTGAGGCCATGTATTTGCTTTCTTCCTCTGCGAACCTGTGGGCGGAAGGCGCTGCAGGGGCTGCCTTAGCTGCAATGCTCAAGGAAAAGGAAAGTCTGGCTAAGCGTAAAGTTGCGCTGATACTAACCGGCGGGAATGTCGAGGCAAAGGTAATGGCCAATATTCTGGCTGAATTCAGCCGGTAATCTAAAATCCCGCTTTTGGGCTTTTCGGCTTAAATCGGGATTTTATCTACCTTATGACCTGCGGCTATGCAGCTGGTTTTGAGAATATGTATTCACTTTGGACAGCTTGTTTAAAGATTATTTCCAATATTTACGACTGAGTTTGTATAGTTCAGCCGCAATAAATGGGATTGGTGCTAAGCCGCTTAAAACCAACCAGTCTTGTATTCCGGGATGAACTGTTTTAAATATACCTTCTAATGGTCCGTATATTGAGATGATTAGTAGAAACAGGGAAAGGCCGACCCCGATATTTAAGTTGCGATTTGTGAAGAAACCTAATTCGAATACTGAGTAATATTCTGAGCGGGCAGCATATGCGCAAACAATCTGCGTTGCCATCAGCGTAATAAACGCAAAAGTTCGTCCCGTATCCAGGCTACCGTTAGTGGCGTTCAGACCATATTGAAATGCGCCAAGCACAGTAATGTTCATTACCAAACTCTGGATACCGGTCAGCCAGAGTAGATTTCTAGTCAACAGCGGCTCTGATGAAGTTCGGGGCTTACGCTGCATAACATCAGGCTCCTTTTTTTCCATACCAAGAGCAAGCGCGGGGAACCCGTCGGTCACCAGGTTTACCCACAAAAGTTGAATAGGTAATAACGGAATCGGCCAGCCAAGCAGTATGGCAAAGAAGATTGCCAGCACCTCGGAAGCATTACAAGATAAGAGGAAATAGACAAATTTTTGAATGTTGGCGTAGATTACCCGTCCTTCTTCCACTGCCGACACGATGGTGGCAAAATTATCATCAGTAATTACTATATCTGCTGTAGCCTTGGCTACATCTGTTCCAGTACGCCCCATGGCGACACCAATGTCTGCCTTTTTTAGTGCAGGTGCATCATTTACTCCATCGCCAGTCATGGCGGTAACGTAACCATTGGCTTGTAATGCGTTTATAATTGCTAATTTATGATTTGGCGAAACGCGGGCAAATACGTTTGTCGTCTGCACTTGCTGCTGCAATTCTTCCGGAGGCAGGCTGTCCAGCATCTGTCCTGTAATAACCGGTTGTTCCTGCGCCGCAATACCAAGTTCTGCAGCAATGGCGGCAGCCGTGTCCGGATGGTCGCCGGTAATCATGATAGTTCGTATTCCCGCCTCCTGGCATGTGTGTACAGCTAACTTAGCCTCACTGCGGGGCGGATCAATCATGCCAATAAGCCCGAGAAAAATCAAATCTTGTTCAATAGCTTCAGGATTCAGCATACTGGGTAACTGCTCAAAATCCTGATAAGCAACTGCCAGAACCCGCAATGCCTGTGACGCCATCTCCTGATTGGCCTGACGTATTGCCTGTTTATCTGCGTCTGTCAATAAGCGGACACCTTTGTTTGTCCTTAGGCGGGTACAGCGATTAAGTAATAAATCAGGTGCCCCTTTGGTAAAGGCAAGTATTCCTTCCTCCGCTTTATGGAATGTTGTCATCATCTTCCGGTCAGAGTCAAAGGGCAGTTCCTGGATTCGAGGATAAATAGTACTCATTTCTTCCTTATGATAGCCGCCTTTAGCGGCTACTACCAGGAGCGCTCCTTCGGTGGGGTCGCCGACAATGGACCAAGTTTGTTCATCTGCTAATTTTAGTTGAGCATCATTACATAACAGACAGGCCCGCAACAACCAGTCGAGCGTTTCCTCCGACTTCGGCTTTATTAACCTATCATCAGACAAGAATTGGCCGGTTGGATTATAGCCATTTCCTGTGACACTAAATACACCATTGGCTGTAAATAGTTTTACAGCTGTCATTTGATTTTGTGTAAGTGTTCCGGTTTTGTCAGTACATATAACAGATACGCTTCCCAGTGTTTCAACAGAATGAAGTTTCTTGACAATGGCGTTTTTCTTAGCCATGCGTTGCATACCAAAAGCCAGAACAATGGCGACAACGGTTGGAAGGCCTTCTGGGATAGCCGCTACAGCCAAACTAACGGAAATCAAGAGCATACTCTGGATCTCTGATAGTGTCAAATTACCGTCATGATACCCACTATAGATCCCTAGTAAGAATACCACGGCACAAACGGCTAAGCATAACAGGCCCAAAACCTTACCAAAGTGTTCCAACTTTATCTGCAGCGGGGTTGACTCTTGCTCTACAGCCTGGATCATTCCGGCTATTTTGCCAATCTCAGTGCCCATTGCTGTAGCTACGACAATACCATGTCCTCTTCCTGTGGTTACAACTGTACCCATGAAAGCCATGTTGTGTCGTTCTGCCAGTGGTACAGCATCGGTAATTTCACCGGTGTTTTTTTCTACCGACACGGACTCACCGGTTAAAGAGGCCTCCTCAGTCTTGAGATTGAATGCATCAAGTATACGCAAATCAGCAGGAATGTAGTCTCCGGCATCCAATACCACCACATCTCCGGGTACCAGTTCCCGGGAGGCAATAACAGTAAGCTGGTTATCACGAATTACTTTGGAAGTAGGAGCATTCATTTTTTTTATAGCAGCTAACGCCTTCTCTGCCCTGGATTCTTGAACAACACCCAGTGCAGTATTTAGTATAATAATCATGATTATGACCAAAGCGTCAGCAACTTCACCAACAGCTATAGATAATACACAGGCTGTCAACAGGATTAGTACAAGAATATTTTTGAATTGGTTTACAATCTTTTTCCAAAGACTATCCTGCTCGTTTTCTTTTATCTCATTATAGCCGTATTGTGATAACCGTCGCGCTGCCTCTTCAGCGGATAAACCATGTTCCTCCGAAGACTCAAAATGTTTAACTATCTCCTCAGTCGTCATCTGAAACCACAATTTCACGACGTTCACCTCCGTTAGGTGTTTCATCATCTATGAATTTATCCTATAATTAAAAAAGAAGCAGATCTTGTTTTATGACAAAGAAATGCTTCTTTTTAGTTTAGTAAAAATAAAGTAGACTTAGCTTCAGGTGGGGGTTAACCCTGCCTGAAGGTTAGTCGCCCTTATCCAGGGACTTAACCGTTCCTAACTTCTGCCTGTAGAGAGGCGGAGTCTTAGAACGGGTTAGTCATCAGATAAAACTCGTTACCTTATTCGGGGCACGAATAAGGCACAATAGTAATGGGGCAAGGCGCTGCATTGACTACCCCATAGCTGACGCTGCCAAGCACTCCGCCAAGCACTGGATTCATTCCTCGGGAGCCCATTATTATCATACGGATACCAGTTGTTGCGCATCCATCTTGTGCAGGATTGCCACCAGCCGCCTCAAGGCATATCTGTTCTTTTGCATCACCGATTCTTAATTTGAGTTCATACTCAACACCGGCATTGCGCAAAATCTCTTCAGCAGCTGATATGGTTTCACGGAAAAGTTGATCCTGATATTCGTGGATTACAGTCTCCGAAAAGAACATTTTGGTATGTACGCTATGGAAGCTAGGTTGAATATTTAAGACAACCACTTTTTCTTGCGTCAGCTTCGCTATAGTGATCGCCAAGCGTAAAGCCTCAGTTGCATTTTGCGATCCATCAAAAGGAACTAGAATGTTTTTCTTCATATAAACTACCTCCTAATTCGATTTATAGATAATATTGATTCGCTATAAATTACTAATATCCTTTAACTTTCGGTAAAATGTAGTAAATTTTTAAAATTTTATGTCTAACAAGAGCGGTTTTGTGCTTAATAAGATAAAGAAAACATTGAAAACCATTCTCAATAATGCTATGATATATATGGCAAGAACATTGAGTAATCCATGTGTTTTTAGCAATTGAGATAGGGAAGTGTTAGCAATGTGTATTTCGTGTGATGAAACGTCCCAAATTTTTTCTGTTGAAATCGTAACCAGGGAATCTGTTAAAAATAATATTGACTTGTATAAAGAGATTGCCCAGCGATTGTTTCAAAACAAGGTTATATCACTTATTAACGTTGGCAATAATCGAGCATATGCCGAGAATGGCAAACATATTTTTGGTTTTGAACTTCACTTAACGAATCGACACAATCCAGCGGATGTGACTCTGGCTAATGTTGAGAATGCGCTGCAAGGGCTTTTGACGCAGTTTGAAGGTTATTCTGATATGCAGATAAAAATGAGTTAATGCTTTAAAGTATCTTCGGAATGCTTTGGTTATTTATTGAAAGATGCAGGTAATGTTGCTATTCGGGTGTACATAAAAGGATACAAGGTAACAGTTCGTTCTGTTTCATTACTATTGAAAGACAAGGGACGGTGGTAGTGTCTGGGAAAAGACACTACCACCGTCCCTTGTCTTCTTTTTTATACTTTGTTCAGCCATATAATGGCAAGGTTTTATTCGTTACCTATTTCCTGTTGTCTCGTTTAATAGAATGAAGAGAGGCGATATGGTAACCATGATGTTAACATACCCATCTGACTTCGTTCTAATTGACCGCAATGTTGTCGATATCTGGGGCGGTGTTAATGTAACTTTTGTTGACCAGCAGGGACAAGTATTAAGCAAAAATAAAATAACAATCACACATCGGTAAGCCTTGGTTTTATTGATGGGGCGTGAGCAGAATGCTTACGCCCCATTTCGTTTATATTAAATAGGCAGATTACTAAAATTAGGATAAATGCAGGCAAGAAGAAAAAAATGCGTCCCTAAATCCCAGGAATGAACTCTCAGATGATATTATGCTACAATGCCGGAGCCATTACTGCATGGGTATTTTCCTGAGTGTAGATACTAAAATATTACCTTATGGCAGGGGGAACTTGCAGTGGCGGAACCAGAGTTACAAATGTCGGAGATTCTGTTGTCACCAGCGACGGAATTTCCGACAACTGTTTTAGATACAATTGATAATTCATTTGTCTTTAGTATAGACGAGCTAAATCACGCCAAGCGACGCAAGAAGACTATGTATGTTTTTTCAAATATAAAAGGTGAATTTATAGGCTATTGCATTACGTCTATAGGATTTCCGTTTGAGGTTGCTGAAGAGCTTGAGTGTGATATAGATGGTAAAGTGGTATGGATTGACGTGTTTGAAATTGCTGCTTTACATCAAGGCTACAATTATGGTCGTTTTTTTGTCGAACAGGTTAAAAACAGATGTTCTTACGATATACTTCTGCTATCAATCGAAGAGTCTATATATTTTTGGCAACAGATGGGATTTACAGTCATTAGCTACTCTGGTGAAATGGCCTATATGATTTATGAAAAAGAAATCTAGAGCAAGAGCAAAAAAAAGACAGGGGACGGTGATGCTGTTCGTAAAAAGACGCAACCACCGTTCCCTGTCTGATTTTGCTTTAAAAGATTCTAGCTACAAGGGATTTATTTGATTTGTCTAGAATAGTTAAAATATGGTTTTTAAAAGGCGCATTTGGCGTCAGGGAAAGAATACTAGTAGTTCTCTAGATAGATTGACAACAACCTTGCCCCCTGACACCCATATTTAAATTTGCTGGAGGAGGCTGAACTTGTATGCAAAATCAAAAAATATCTATTTGTGCGGTTGGTGGTACGCAAGGAATTGCAGACGAATTGGCAGCTATTGCTCGGTTTATATTGGGAAATAGGGTTGGCGTCGAAACCGCTGTGCAAAATGCTATTGCGGGTGGTCAGGCTAGGGACTTTGATATTTATATTACAATGCCAACAAGAATAAAAGAACTATCAGAAGTTGTTTCACTAAAGAAAATAGTAGGGTTTGAGCTTGTGCCAGAACCAAGCTTTTATGTAGGAGTAGCCAGAGTTCCTCGGGGAGAAACCGTATATGTTTTTCATAATAATCGCCGTGGTGGAGAAACCATTGTTGAAGGATGTAAGTGTTATGGCATAGACCATGTTGCTTTTGATATTATCCCCTTTCAGGAGATGTCTGTTAATGAAGTAGAAACCCTTCTTCAACAGGCTAAGTATATTATTGGCACTGATACATATCTCGGAGCAGATGGCGAATTGGCAAAAAAATTTGCTGCAAAGGTTAATCCTGATGTGGTGATTAATCCTGCCAAAAGAACGATTACGTTGGATTCGGCAATTTCTATAATGTCGATGATTGTGAACATCGAACATGAAAAGAATAATCAAAGGATTAATGATTCTATTACTCAAATCGCTGCTGCGACACAGGAACTGAATGCTTCACAGGAAGAATTGGCTGCCACTATGCAACAAGTGTCGCAACTATCAGTACAGGCGTCTACTGACATGAATAATGTCCATCAGATTTTAGGTATGATCCAACAGATTGCCAGTCAGACAAATCTCTTAGGGCTTAATGCCGCTATTGAGGCTGCGCGCGCTGGTGATATGGGGAGAGGGTTTGCTGTAGTTGCCGAAGAGGTACGAAAACTTTCGATCCAAAGTAATGATTCTGTTAAAGACATCCAAAGCAGGCTGGATAAACTAAAAACATCAATGGAAACGGTGAATCGTAATACCGTGCAAACAGCGACAATAACACAAGAACAAGCCCGTGCTACCCAATCAATTTCCTCGATGGTATCCGAATTGCAAGTTGTAAGTGATGAATTAATACGAGTGAATTAAGTGGGGTACTTTGCAGGGCGAACAAAAGATGAGGGGACTCGGTATGAGCGAATTATCAAAACTGCCCAACGTCGGTAAAGTACTGGAAGAACATTTGTTGGCGGTCGGTATTGAAACATCAGAACAGCTTCAGGAAATTGGGGTGAAGGAAGCGTTTCGGCGCATCCGTCTCCAGCGTGACAGTGGTGCCTGCTTGCACATGCTGTACGGGTTGCAAGGAGCAATCCTTGGCATGCCGGATAAAGCTTTATCTGCTGATAGTAAACAGGAACTAAAAGCATTTTTTCATAGTCTGTAAAAGGGGAAGTAGATCATGAACAGAATTAACATTATTTGTCTTGGGGTAAAGGATATGGCCCAATCCATCTGTTTTTACCGTGATGGGCTTGGCTTTGCTACCGATGAAAAAGAAGATAACCCCAAGGTTGTTTTCTTCAACACCACTGGCACAAAATTTGAATTGTATCCATTGGAGCTGCTTGCAGTGGACATTAATGAGGAAAATCCCCCGCAGATTGGCACCGGATTTGCCGGAATTACGCTGGCCTACAACGTGAAAAGTGAGGCCGAGGTACATGAAGTCATGGAACTTGCGAAAAAAGCGGGTGCGACTATAGCCAAAGAGCCGCAGAAGGTTTTCTGGGGCGGATACAGCGGCTACTTCACCGACCCAAACGGCTATTATTGGGAGGTAGCCTATAACCCGTACTGGTCATTTGATGAGAACGATATGTTAGTGTTATAAGGCAAATATACGAAGAAGTAAGAACCGGTGGTAGTGTCTAAAGAAGACGCAGCCACCGTTCACTATTTCTGCGAGCAGAATTATGGAAACAGTTATTTGACAGGTTAATTTGTGAGCGTTATTATAATATAGTATTGTAATATTGTAAGATGGATGATTATGGTAAGTAGTAAAATGGCTTAACCGGTAAACCTTTACGTCAAATTGTTTACTGTAGGCATAAAGGAAGACTTAATTCAGGCGTATGTTAATACTCCCCGAATTCTAGTCGAATTTATCCAGGGGCTTAGCCGCTCTGACTCAGCGCTTATTAAAGCGGGAGTCTTAGTGCGGGTTAGTCATCGGGTAATAAAAACATAAATCGTAGGAAGGTAGGATGGTATGAGTATTCAGTTAGTCATTATTGTTTTGTATATTTTTGTGTTGTTTGGAATCAGTATTTATGTTAAGCGTAGAGCGGAGAACAGTAGCGGCTTTTTATTTGCCGGGCGCAAACTCACCTCTACACTAATTGCCGCCAATATAGCAGGTACTGCGATAGGCGCTGCTGCGACCATTGGTACTGCGGAAAATGCCTTTCAATTTGGCATTGCAGCCGGGTGGTATAATGTTGCCTGGGCAGCAGGGGCGGTGACGATGGCTTTGGTTGCCGCAGAAAAATACCGCGGGCTGAACTGCACGACAATTCCTGAACTATTTGAACGTTATTATGATAAAAAAGGGCGGGCAATCGCCGTGGTGGGGATGATTACCATTCAATTGGTAATTACTTCGTTGCAATATATTGCCGGCGGAGCAATCTTATCGGCGTTGCTGCCTGACATTTTTTCGATGAAGGGCGGCATGATTACCAGCGCGATCGTATTTATCGGCACGACAATTCTTGGTGGTTTATGGTCATCCGGGTTATCCAATATTTTGAGTACAACGCTAATTTACGTTGGTGTGCTGACTAGCACGATAACTATTGTTACGAAACAGGGTGGAATAAGTAATATTGCGGCGTCTTTACCAACCGGTGTTGACTGGTTTGGACCGGTTGGCGGCTTTGGGTCAGCTACCATTATTGGTTGGTTTGTTGTTATGGTGACGCAAACCATTACTGCTCAGGGACCTGTGCAGATTGCCTGTGCAGCTGTTGATGAAAAGTCTGCTAAACGTGGCTTTTTATGGGGAGCGCTATTGATGTTTCCCATAGGTTTTGCTTGTGCCATGATGGGGCTAGCAGCCAAAGTGGCTTATCCTGAAATGAATGCAACTATGGCTCTTCCACAAATGATCATGGGTCTTGACCCAATTGTTTCAGGCTTAACACTGGCGGCACTATGGGCTGCTGATGTTGCCACTGCTTGCCATATTCTACTGGCTGCCGGGACATTGTTTTCTCAGGATATCTATAAACGTTTTTATAAGCCCGATATTAATGATGAGCAATATACGTTGGTTAATCGTTGCGCAATCCTTGTTTTAGGCGCGTTTACTTTATGGTTTGCTTTTAATGCGGTGGGTATCGTTAAGACAATGCTGATTGGTCTCAGTCTGACAACTGCCTTTACGTTAGTTTTCTTGTTTACTATGTTTGCACCACAGTTTTGCAGGAAAAATACGGCTTTTTATACAACCTTGGCTGGTATTGCTGCTTTAGTTATCTGGCAAGCTTTTCCTTCGGTAAGAATTTTTGCTCATCCGATTTATATGGAATGGATTGTATGCGTGGTAACCTTCTTTATTGTTGCCGTGGTTGATAAGAACAAAATTACTTGTGATGAAACTAAGTCATATGCCGTTAACGGACAAGTGGCAGATTTGGCTGAAGGACGAAATTAGTGGGACACCGGGACAGGTTCCCTGTCCCGGCACAGATCGATAATGGCCAATATAGGAAACCGTTATTTGTCCGTTGATGGACGAATAACGGTTTTTGTTACGAGACGTCTTAGAAACTATACCCTGCGTAGGCGTTTATCTTTGAAGGAAAAAATGGGTGGAATGGCAGGCGGACAGATAGCCTTCGCCTAAAGCTGGAAATTAGTAGAATTTGCGAATATGTTGAAAAAATCAGTTGTAAAAAAACTAGTATCATGTTATTATCTAAGTAAACACCATCCTTATAGCGACCTAGATTCAACTAAGCATTGCAGAGTTAGGAACTTTCAGTTTCCGTTGTTGCAAAGAGGTTAGTATCATCTGGCTCGGGATTGTGTTTTTTGTTTACTGATTATGTTTTTACCCTCCAACCCTAAGTATTGAATTTCAGTAGTGACTGTTTGAAACAAGTTTTTTTCAGCTGGTTTGTAGAGTGTTCCAATGATTTTATCTGAAGTTACCTTAAAGAGTACAGACGAATCAATTTAGTAAGATTGGAAACAGGTTGTTTGAGATTGTCGTGTATGTTTGTGCTATAGGGATGGTTGCGAATAACAGGCAGGAAGGTTAAACTTCCTGCCTGTTTATGTTTGCTTTACCGCTTATACAGAGAGAATTTGATCTTACATAAGAGCCTATATTATTATATGTATAACGATATGTATATAATAATAGGCTAAAGATAGGACAATTCAAGAAAATGAGGTTCGTAATTAGATGGATTATGAAGATAATGAAAAGTATGGGATTAGTAAAGAAATAGCGAAAGCACTAAAGGACTTGGGATACGAGACGCTTACTGCGGTTCAAGAAGCGGTGATACCCTTAGTTCTTGCCAAGAAGGATATCATAGTGAAATCCCAGACCGGCAGTGGTAAGACAGCCGCTTTTGCCATCCCCGTTTGTGAAAAAATAGAAATTGAACAAAAAAATCCGCAGGTATTGGTTTTAACACCCACGAGAGAATTGGCGGTACAACTAAAACAGGACATTTCCAATATAGGACGATTTAAAGGAATAAGATGTGCCGCTGTGTTTGGCAGACAACCTATGGAAATACAAAGAAGAGAATTAAGGCAGAGAGTGCATGTTATTGTCGGTACACCAGGAAGAACATTAGATCATATTGACAGACAGAATGTGAGTCTGGAAGAAATGCAGTATCTGGTTATTGATGAAGCTGACAAGATGCTAGATATGGGGTTTATCGAACAGGTGGAAGCAATCATAAAGGTGTTGCCTGCAAACAGGATTACAATGTTGTTTTCTGCAACTATGCCAGAGGGAATTCAGGAAATCTGCAAGCAATACATGCAGGATCCTGTCAAAATAGAAATTGAGTCGGAAAACCCTAGTTTGGAAACCATTCGGCAAGTTTATTATGAGGTAGAAGAAAATGAAAAGTTCGATCTGATCACGAAAATAATATATACGGAAAGACCAGATAGTTGCATTCTTTTTTGTAATACAAGGGATAAGGTGGAATATGTTTTTGAAAAGATGGGACGGAAAGGTTACTCCTGTGGAATATTGCATGGGGGGATGGAACAGAAGGAGCGATTGCACTTCATGCAAGATTTTAAACGGGGAAAATTTCAATTCTTAATTGCAACAGATGTGGCAGCTAGGGGTATCCATGTAGACGATATATCGCTTGTGGTCAATTATGATATACCGGTGGATAATGAAAGTTATGTTCATAGAATTGGCAGGACAGGGCGGGCTGGGCATGTAGGAGCGGCTATTCTTCTTGCAACCAGGGATGAATATAAGACATTACATGAGATAGAGGAATATGTTCATTATAAGATACCAAAACAAGAAGCTCCGACGGTGGAAGCAGGAAAAATGATTTTTGACCAGCATGAATTTGATCCTGCTTCAAAAATTGATAAGAGCGAACTATTAAATAGGCAGATTACTAGAATTAGGATAAATGCCGGCAAGAAGACGAAGATGCGTCCAGGAGATATTCTTGGTGCCGTTACTGCCATTCCAGGCATTGCCGGAGGTGATATCGGTATTATTGACGTCCAAAATACATGCTCCTATGTTGAAATTCTTGGCGGCAAAGGCGATATTATTATCGAGACACTCGGGAGAACAAAGATAAAAGGGAAGATACATAAAATAAAAGACGTAGGTTTTCCCAATAAGTAGTATGAAAAAAATACGCAACAGAAACGTAGAGGGGTAAGGACAGCGTATGGCCGCTAGTGAATTAACAGAGAAAGGTTTTGCGGAAATTATTGCCCGAAATGGCGGGCGTGCTTTTAGAGTCGGTAGTTGTGTCCGCGACCATTTTATGGGTGTAACACCAAAGGATATTGATTTTAGTATTGTTGGTATGGTTAAGAAAAACTTCAAAATGCTTTTTCCTGAGGCTGAAGAATTTGAGAAGTCATATTCTGTTTTTGGCTTAACGATCGATGGCATAAAGTGTGAACTTGCCTTTGCGCGAACAGAGCGAAAAGTAGCTGGCGGCAGCAAAGGGGTCAAAGTATCAACCAAGCCCAAAATCACCATTGAAAAAGATCTAGTTAGGCGAGGTACTACGATTAATTCCATGGCTTTTGATATTTTAACGGGAGAAATTATCGATCCTTTTCAGGGCAGAAGAGATATAGAGGCCAAGATACTTCGAGCGAATAGTCAGGACTTTTTTGATGATCCAATGCGCGCTGTAAGAATCGCCGGACAAGCTGCCCAATTTGGTTTTGCAATAGCCACTGATACGTTGTCGCTTATGATCGCTACTGCAGAAGAAATTGCTCGTGAACCTATGAATCGGATTGCTACGGAATTGCGAAAGGTTTTGTCAGAAGCGCGGGAACCAGGGCAGTTTTTCAAGGTTCTGGAAGAGAGTGGTTTATTAAAGATCATATGTAAAGAGATCGCAGACTTGCCTAATGAGGAGTTTAGAAGAGTAATAACCGGACTAGATTACGTGGCAAGAGCTACACCAAATGCTAAGTTACGGTTTGCGGCTTTCGGTTTAGTGCTGGATAAAGAGAGTTTAGAATTATGGAGCAACAGAATGGATTTGCCGGGCGACTGGTTGGCGGCTGCTGTTACTGTGAGGCAAACAATAGAGTTTTTGGAGTATCCCACTCCTGATAAGATCGTAGATACTATTAATAAATTAAGGCGTGGTTCGCTTGCTATTGAAGAGTTCGACCTCATTACTCAAGCGGCGGAGTTAAAAATTCTTAAACTGGGACCAATGAAAGAGGTCATGGGCTCGACCCAAGGAGCAGTTGTCCCCGATACAGTAAAGGGTAAAGAAATTGGTGAATGGTTAAGAAAGAAACATGTAGAAGCTATTTCAGAACAATTGCTTGCAGGTAAGTGTACCTGTTCTACATTTATGAAAGAAAAATATAGAGGATAAATTGAGGGAGGGCAACAATGCCGCAACTTATTATTCGAGGTATGAGAAAACAACACATACAAGCCATCAGTAAGACTATGGTGGATGAACTTACAGACATTATCGGCTGCCCAAGAGATTATTTTACTATTGAGTGTTTAGAAACCACTTTTATCAGGGACGGGCAGGAAGTGACCGGATCTCCGTTAATCCAGGTAAACTGGTTTGACCGGGGACAAACGATTCAGGATGCTGCGGCACAAGCCGTTGATCGGGCGGTGCGTAGCGCAGGATATGAGCAGATAGAAATTTTTTTCGTAGTACTTGATGAAACTAGATACTATGAAAACGGGAATCACTATTAGATTGTCAGTTGCAAGGTCATGGCTTGCATCATCACTAAATCTGATTTTAAGAATAATAATAAACAGCTATTTGCTTAAACATGAGCAAGTAGCTGTTTATTAGTTTCCTATGTCAGTGAGGTGTTTTTCTACTTAAGCTGCTCCCAAGCGGCTTCTTTAAATCCAATCAGAACCCGGTCACCAGCAATTAAAATAGGACGCTTGACCAGCATGCCGTCTGTTGCCAGTAAGTCAGCCATAGTGGCTTCTGACATGCCGGGAAGCTTGTATTTTAATTGTAGGGACTTGTATAAAAGGCCGCTGGTATTAAAAAACTTTTGCGTAGGAAGGCCGCTTTTTTTCTGCCACTCTTTTAGTTCTGGTGCTGATGGATTTTGTTCCTTAATATGGCGTTCTTCATAAAGGATGTTATTAGCATCCAACCATTTCTTTGCTTTTTGACAAGTTGTGCATTTCGGATAACAGATAAATTGATAACTCATGATTATTTTCCTTCTTTCTTGTGGCTGGTTATTCTACTGCAAAACAAGTTGACAGCTACAGCTCGCTATATGCCATATTTGCGCTTTTTCCTGACAAGGGTTGAAAGGTCGATTTCCAGGTGGACGGCGGCATTACGCAATGAACCGAATTCCGCAATTGCTTTACGAATGACTTCTCTTTCCACCACGGCGGTAATTTCCTTTAAACAGAAGGAGGAAAAGTAGTCTGGCGTGTCAATATACAAAGGTTTGTCTGACACTGAGGTCATATAGCCGGGGATTGCCGACTCGTCAATGATCTCATTTTCGGTCATAATAACCAGGCTTTCAATGATATTTTTTAATTCACGGACATTGCCTGGCCAACTGTATTGGGCAAGGATATGAATGGCGCGGGTAGCCAAGCGTTTATTGTACTTGAATTTGCGGTTTTTCCGGTCAAGAAAGAAACGCAGCAAAGGCAGGAAATCTTCTTTGCGCTCCCGGAGTGGGGGAATATAAACCGGGATAACGTTCAGACGATAGTAAAGATCGCGGCGGAATTTGCCTTCTTCCATCAGTTTTTCTAGGTCGTTATTGGTAGCGGCGATAATCCTGGGGTTGCATTCAATAGTTTTTGTCCCGCCAAGGCGATACATGCTGCCGGTCTGCAAAACATCAAGTAATTTGACCTGAAGCGATAGAGGCATTTCGCCGATCTCGTCCAGAAACAGTGTTCCGTTGTTGGCAAGTTCAAACAAACCTATTTTTCCTTTGCGGGCTGCGCCGGTAAAAGCGCCGGGTTCGTAGCCGAAAAGCTCGGACTCTAAAAGGTTTTCGGGGATGGCGCTGCAGTTGATCTGAACAAAAGGTCGGTTTGGTGTGTCACCACAGTCATGAATATATTTGGCGAACATATCTTTGCCGACGCCCGACTCACCCATAATTAATACCGGTGACGAAACGTTTGCGATTCGAACGCCTAATTTAAGTATATTTTCCATAACCGGACTAACGGCAATGAATTTTCCGTCTTTTGCCTGCTCAGCTTGCCGCAGCTGCCGCCGGTATTCCTCGTTAAGACTTTTGGTTTTACTCAGTTGTTCTTTGATTTTGGTTAATTCGGTTATATCCCGGACATTCGAGAACACTCTGAGCAAATTCCCCTCATCATCAAAAATAGGGGTGCTTGTCACTAGTGCCGATACGCCATGGTAATAATCGATTATCTTGGTTAACGGCTGTTGTATGCGGATAACCTCATGGGAACAGGCATCCGGAATTTCTTTTGAATGAACAAGCTCAGCAATGTTGCGCCCAATAATCCGTTCACGGCTTAAGCCGGAAATTCGCAGATACGAGTCATTACAGTATAATATATTGCCGACAGGATCGGTCATAAACAGTCCGTCATAAGAGGAATCCACGAGTTTCCATAATAATTTATTTTCCTTCTCGATTTCATGTTCAACGTGGTTCATGGACTAATTCATCTCCTAACGTACTCGCAGACGATTGGCATGATTGACAATACAGGCAACTATAGGCATAAAATCCTACAACTATTGCAAAAATGCATACATTACACGAGCGAATTAGTTATATATTATCTAAGCTATTTGTATATATTTCGTTATTTTTCCTCAAAATACCTCTATAAAAAGAAAATAATATTTGAATAATCAGCTAATTAGTCTTTGGCATGATTATTGCAATATTATAAGTTGACTCAAGCCAATCTTAGCCGTAGCAGCCTAAAAGGCGGTAAATAAACGGGCAGTTAAAATTGTATCCGATTTCTTGGCGGTGGCATCGTCAGGCAGGGGTGCAAAGACTTGTTCGCAGCGGTGGGAAAGGTGAGGGTAATAACCTGCAGCCGGCAGGAAAGGAGGTTAGGACAATATGATGGCAACAGCAGAAGTCAGTACAGCCGCTAATGTTCTCGGTTTGTCGGAAGAAGTGATTACTAATTTCTTGTATTTAGTAAATTCTTTAGGAAAGAGCCCTGCGATAAAAAACGTTGCGCCAGTGGAAAATACCTCATATTATAATACCGCAGATGCCCTGGAAGCCCTTATGAACGAATATGCTGCCAAGTTATAAGTATAGAAAAGCCAGCGAAAAGAGTAGGTAATCTATGCTGTATGCAAAAATGCCTATGGGTTTGGGAACCGGCCGGAGTCCAAAGACAAAATCAGGCTATCACCCAATGATAGCAAAGTATTTTGATGCTAGATAGACGAATTTGGGACTGTCTCAAAAAAGACAGTCCTTTTTTATTTTAAATATGCAAATTGCAACAATTTAATTATCGTTATTATGAAGAAGATACTGTTTTTGTAAAAGATCAATAAAGCCTTTCATGTATTGCGGCATATAAATATTTTTGTTATATATTAATTCAATATGATCGGTATGATTCATCCCTTCAATGCGAAAATATCGTAAGGGATTATTTGTGAGTTGTGTTTCATTTAACAGTTGAATTCGTCGTAACATTACTGTATTGCAAAAACAGGCACCACAGTTTTTGCCTGCTAATAATAGTTGGGTATCGGTATCGCTGATAGTAAGTGCACGCTCTAAGGTCAGACCATTATCATCCAGGAAATGGTTTACTGCGCGATATAGACGACTAATACTTGGGCTAAAAATAAATGGTACATGGGTAAAATCAGCTAAAGAGATTTTTTTTGCAAAGATTCTATCTTCAGGGAAATATTGTTTTAATAAGCTTTCTGATATGACTAAATAGACTTTTGCGTCCATTAAATATATCTTTTCAATTTCCGGTGATGTTTTAACATTGGTACCCACGAACATATCAATGTTACCGGCGTAGAATTTTTTTTCCAAATTGTCGGCCTCATCATGCAATACTGTGAGGATAACATTAGGGAAATTTTGTTTGTACTCTACTAATAAATCCGGCATAATAATTTTTGCCCGCGTTGAATGCATGCCAATACTAAGCTGACCACGGATGCCTTCTTTGGCCTCCAACAATTCTGCCTTCATGCTATTCTCAATGCATTTTATCTGCTGCAGCCGACGAGCCATAATTTCTCCGGCATTAGTTAGCGATAACTGAGGTTTTCGATGAAATAAAGTCACATCATATTCTTCTTCTAAGCGCTTGATTTGATCGCTAAAAGCTTGTTGCGTAATAAAAACCTTTCGTGCTGCTTTACTAATACTTTTTTCTTCGGCGGCAATTAAAAAATATTCCCAGCTAGTTTTCATACATCCTCGCTTTTCAAATAATTTTGTATTTTTAATTAAAATACATCATTTCAATCATTATAAATCTTTTTTTTCTCAAGTCCAATTGTTTAACCACAAGTTTTATATTGTAGATAAATGTATTTTAAACTGTTTTACAGCAATATTCACAATATTCTATACTGACGATGTAAATGGAGACTTAATTCAGGCGGTATTTTAACGTGGCCTGAATTTTAGTCGAAATTATCCAGGGACTTAGATGCTCTAACCCCCGCTAGCATAAGTAAGCCTTGGGTCCGGAGATCCTTAGAGCGAACTTATTTCGAATGTTACAACCTGTTCCCTGGCCGCCAAGGGCAGGGATTATAGGTTGTTAATGAGATGAAGTGGGAGTCTTAGAGCGGGTTAGTCATCGAATAAACCTAAGGAGGGGATAATTATGAATAATACTCAAGAGTTTTCCAAAAAGACAAATGTTCGTTATGTTATCTTAACAATGATTTTTATTGCTACTACCTTCAATTATGTTGACCGCGCAACCTTGTCGATTGCCGCACCGGTTATGGGCAAAGAACTCGGGTTTGACACTGTGGCTATGGGACTTGCTTTTTCGGCCTTTGGTTGGGCCTATACTTCGCTGCAGATTCCTGGTGGCTGGGTACTTGATAAATATGGTGCCCGTATAGTTTATGGTATGGGGCTTATTTTATGGTCTGTTTTTACCTTTATGCAAGGCTTTGTAGGTTACTTCGCAACATCGGCCTTTATTGTTCTTTTTGCGTTGCGCTTCCTAATGGGGGTAGCCGAAACACCGGCTTTTCCAACAAATAGCCGACTGACAGTAATGTGGTTTCCCACACATGAACGCGGTTTTGCGACTTCCATATATCAATCGGCCCAGTATTTTGCCTTGGCAGCCTTTACACCATTAATGGCCTGGACGCTTCATAGCTTTGGCTGGCATTATATCTTCTTCTGGACAGGTGGCATTGGCATCGTTTTGGGACTGTTTTGGCTGAAATATATAAAGGATCCTAAAAATCATAAAGGCGTGAACCAAGCTGAGCTCGATTATATTCAGTCAGGTGGCGGAATATCCAATCTCGGTGACAAAAAATCAGAAGTAAAATGGGATCAGGTTCGTAAATTAGTAAGTAACCGGATGATGCTTGGTGTTTATTTAGGGCAATTCTGTCTTACAACAATTACCTGGTTTTTCTTGACCTGGTTCCCGACATACCTGGTACAAGCCAAAGGCATGTCAATGCTCAAGGTTGGGTTTGTAGCTTCTATTCCTGCGCTTGCCGGTTTTGTTGGCGGCATGATTGGCGGACTTTGGTCAGATTGGCTACTGAAACGGGGTAATAGTCTGACGATAGCCCGAAAAACTCCTATTGTGCTAGGCCTGATTTTATCCAGCAGTATTATTGCTGCAAATTATGTATCGTCAGAAGCTGTTGTAATTGGCGTTATGTCTTTAGCCTTTTTCTCTAAAGGTGTAGGCAACTTAGGCTGGTGTATTGTCAGTGACACTTCCCCAAAAGAATTACTCGGCATCAGCGGCGGGATTTTCAATTTTTTTGGCAACATAGCCAGTATTGTAACACCGCTGGCCATTGGCTTTATTTTGAAAGCTACCGGTTCTTTTAACGGCGCTCTGCTATATGTGGGATTGGTTGGCTTGCTGGGGGCATTTTCGTATTTGTTTATTGTTGGTGATGTAAAGCGCTTAGAAATAAGTGACAATAAACCGCTGGAAGAAGCAGATGAAAATCCTGTAATGATAAAGTAGACTTAGCTACTCTTACACTAGGATAAGAAATATGCGATAGGAAGGGATTGCCGTGGAGGTTAAAAGAGGTGGAGTGGTTTCAAAACTATTAGAGAATGTTAAAATTCCTAAGATGTTTCGAGCCAAGCAAAGTTTCCCAAGACCTAGAATATCGCCGGAAGATATACCAGGTGTTGTTTTTGATGAATTATCGCGAGCGAAAATTTCCAATCAAATTAAAAATGGTATGCATATAGCCATAACTGCCGGGAGCAGAGGGATTGCCAATGTCGATATCATTACAAAAGCCATTGTTGATTTTGTCAAATCACGCCAGGCACATCCTTTCATTGTTCCGGCGATGGGCAGCCATGGCGGCGCGACTGCAGAAGGGCAGCAAGAGCTGTTAGCCGGTTATAACATTACCGAAAAAACAATGGGATGCCCGATAAAATCCTGTATGGATACCGTGCTGCTAGGTCATTCAGAAATTGGAAAACCAGTCTATTTGGACAAGCTGGCTTATGAATCAGATGGTATTATTGTTTCTTGCCGGCTAAAACCGCACAATGCATTCCGTGGCCCTTACGAGAGCGGACCCTGTAAAATGATGGCAATTGGCCTAGGGAAACAAGCCGGTGCGGAAGTCGTTCACAGTGATGGCATGGGGAAAATTGCCCAACATATTCCGGCTGCTGCCAGAGTTATTCTGGATAAGGCACCGATCTTATTTGCCATTCCATGTATAGAAAATGCGTTTGATGAGACTTGCAAAATTGAGGCTATTCATAAAGAAGATATTCTTGGGCGTGAGCCGGAACTTTTGAAATATGCCTTCGAAAACATGCCACAGCTTATTATTGGCGAAGGGGACGTTCTTATTGTTGACGAGATTGGTAAGAACTACAGCGGTACTGGCGTAGATCCCAATATTACCGGAACATTTTCTACCGATTATGCTTCAGGCGGAGTTAAGGTTCAACGGACATGTATGCTTGATATTACTGAATGTTCTCATGGAAATGGCTTAGGTACCGGTCTGGCCAGTACGATTACCAAACGCTTATTTGACAAACTGGATCCGGAGAAAATGTACCCTAACTGCCTTACCAGCACTGTATTAAAGTCAGCTGGGATTCCCATTGTGGTGGCAACAGACAAAGAGGCCGTGCAACTATGTATTCGTACCTTAAACAATGTCGATAACGACAAGATAAGAATGATTCGTATTCCTAACAGCCTTCATATTGAGCATATTATGCTTTCTGAAGCCTATTATGAAGATGTAATTCATGGAAAGTATGAGGGGGTGCAGGCAGAAAGCCAACCAGATTATATGGAGTTTGATAGTGAAGGAACCCTGATAACTGCTATAGAGTAATTAAACAGGTCGTGGCCTAAAGCTGAGCGCAGTCCGGAAATTAAGTTTTCCGGGCTGTTTTTTGTCGCGGAGTAAAACAAGTTAGGTAGATGAATATGAAATATCTCGTGCTAGCTGGCTGCAGTAGATTGGGGAGGACGTTGTTGGGGACGGATAAAAAACTAATGAGGAAAAAGAGAAGTTAGCTTTATCTTGGTTTTGTATAATGGAAAAATACTTTTATCCTTTTTTCCACCCTGGATGAACTTTTCCTTTGATTTCACTCTGTAAATATGTTATATTGTTAAACGGTGTTAAGGACGGATTATACTATTCGTCACAATTTGTTCTGACATATACTTACTGCAAGTGATTTTTCTAGAAAAGTAGGGGACATAAATGAATCTTTTTCGTACTAAAACGCTTTCATCGTTGACAAGTGGAATTCAGCAGCAAGCGCTGAAAAAAAACCTTGGAGCCTTGGATATGGTGCTTCTGGGCGTGGGCTGTATTATCGGCACAGGTATTTTTGTGTTTACAGGTGTTGTTGCTGCTAAATACGCCGGTCCAGGTATTGTTCTTTCTTTGTTTTTATCTGCTATCGCCTGTGCTTTTTGCGCTTTGTGCTATTCCGAACTGGCCTCTACTGTGCCTGTTGCCGGAAGCTCTTATACGTATTCTTATGCAACGCAAGGGGAATTTTTTGCCTGGTTAGTAGGCTGGAGTTTGATTCTCGAATACTCGCTTGCTGCCAGTCTGGTGGCTGCCGGTTGGTCAGCCTATACGGTCGGACTCTTCAAGTCAGCAGGTTTCGAGATTTCCAAAACGTTTACTGCTGTGGCCGCTGATGGCGGCATGCTTGATGTGCCTGCCATGCTGATCTTGTTGTTTTTAAGCTTACTCTTAGTACGAGGTACAAAAGAAAGCGCTACTATCAACAAAATCCTTGTAGGTGTAAAACTAACAGCTGTGTTTATCTTTTTATTTTTGGCAGGTCCGAAAGTCAATCCAGCCAACTGGTCGCCGTTTATGCCCTTTGGTTTTTCGGGAGTAATGACTGGTGCGGCAACCATTTTCTTGGCTTATATCGGCTTTGACTGTGTAGCAACTGCTGCTGAAGAATGTAAACGCCCTAATAGGGATTTGCCTATTGGTATTATCGGCTCTCTGTTCATATGCGCCATTTTGTATATGCTGGTTGCAGCCGTACTTACAGGGGTAATCCCTTACCAAGAGCTGAATAATGCTGAGCCGGTAGCCTTTGCTTTGCGGCAACTGGGGTATAACATGGGATCGGCCCTTGTTGGCACCGGAGCTATTGCCGGTCTTACTACTGTGCTAATGGCCCTTATGTACGGTCAAACCCGTGTTTTTTTTGCAATATCGCGTGACGGTTTGATTCCAGCCAGCATCTGTAAAGTTCATCCTAAATATGGAACTCCTCACATTGTAACTATTGTATCAGGCATTTTTGTTGCTGTTATCGCCGGACTGACTCCTGTTGATATTCTTGCGGAATTAGTCAATATCGGTACTCTGTTTGCTTTTTTGACAACCGCAATTGGTGTACTCATTCTGCGTAAAACCGAGCCTAATGCCCATCGCCCTTTCCGCTGCCCGGCCGTCAATTTTGTAGCGCCGGCTGCAATTCTCTGTTGTATTTATCTCATGTATAGCCTGCCAATTCAAACCTGGATTCGATATTCTGTCTGGACCGCAATCGGATTGGTCATTTATTTTGGGTATGGTTATCGGCACAGCGTCTTAGGGCAAGCGGACAAAGATTCAGTAAAAAGAGTCGCATAAATATTTGGGGGACTATAAAACAGCTCCCGGCTGGCACAAGGCTAGCCGGGAGCTGTTTGTTACCCTAACAGAAAGTATAACTTTCTTAAAAGCAGGATAAGGGCAACATCGATTTGCGCTTTCGCTAAAGCTCGGCACAAGCCGTGTTTTCTTTATATTTGCTTGGAAAACAATAGTGGGGGGAGCATTGCAAAATGGAAAGGGGATTTAAAACCCTCGCCTTTTGTTACTCTTCTCTTTGACTAACTTACGCGCATTTTTCATTCCGCCTAATTCGGCGAACATGGTAGCAATTTTTTCAGCCTCAATCTGCTTGGAGTTTAGGCCTTCATACTTAGCCTCTTTTTTTAGCTTTATATAATTTGCAAGCCGCTCATTAGATAAAAAGCCATCGTTTATGGCTTTTTGTACTGCACAATTTGGCTCACTTGTATGAGTACAATCATGAAATTTGCATTTCGCTGAAAGCTCATCAATATCAGCAAAAGCTTTTGCTAGGTCAGCACTCTCAAGCCCCAGTTCTCTCATCCCCGGGGTGTCAATAACGATACCGCCAGTTGGAAGCACAATGAGTTCGCGTTTGGTGGTAGTATGCCTGCCTTTATCATCATTTCTTATTGAATGTGTGGCAAGGGCCTCTTCGTTCAGGAGCCGATTGATCAAGGTTGATTTGCCAACGCCGGAGGAGCCGATAAAGGCAATTGTTTTGCCGCAGGCAATATAGCTCTTGACAGATAAGAAGCCATCCTGACTCATGCTGGACGTAACAAGCACATCAACACCACAGGCAACGGCATCAAGTTCTGATAGCTTTTGCGGAAGATTATCACATAAGTCAGCCTTTGTAAGAACGATAACCGGAATTGCTTGGCTATCCCAGGCTACACCAAGATAACGTTCTAACCTGCGAAGATTAAAATCATGATTAAGTGACATACAGATAAAAACCGTATCAATATTTGTTGCGACTACCTGTTCATCCTTAGATGTCCCCGCAGCCTTTCTGATAAAGGCGCTTTTTCTTGTTAGTACATGGTGAATAACTGCGTTTCCGCCGCTAGCATCATTGCGGTCAACCATAACGAAGTCACCCACTGCCGGGTAATCTGATAAGGTTTTGACAGCAAAACGAAATTTCCCGGAAATTGTAGCAGTTAACTCACCAGTTTCTGTTGCAACCTTGTATAGATCTTTGTGTTGGGAAATTACTCGCCCAACATAAAGATCGGCATATAATGTAGACTCAGTAATAAATCGTTGGCTGAGTCCTAATTTACTCATATCGAATTTACTCAATTTTTTATCCTCCAAAAGTTTGCATCATAACTTTTGGGAGGTCTATACACTAAGTTATTTTGTACACACCTCCCGGCTTGTTACAATCTCCGATGTATAATTGTTAAACATATTAACAGCTCCTTTCGTTCTACTATGCATTCGCATGTTGTTTCACGCAAACTGCATATATAATGATTATAATATACCACATTATAGGAAATCTAGCACCGATAGGTGTTAATGTACCAACTGGCCCATTATTTACTGGAATCTTTGATTGCATACAGACCTTGTTATAGCCGCACAATAACAGCGTAGCCTCCGAAATAATTGCAAGGAGATGTTCTTATATGGAATTTATACCTACATCTACCATTGTTATTGATCGTGATACAGGAGTAACGTTATTAAATGACGAGGATATGTCGCTGTCTTTGCCTGACCATGCTGAAATTCAAGCGTTTAAGGGCTCTATGCTTTCAATTGCCAATAAAGATTATATAATAGTAGAAGCGACTACCGAACCCAAGTTTAATGATGACTGTGAAATGATTGGTACTTATGTTTTCCTTACGGTAGCGAAAAAAACTCAACATTAATGGAGTGTTTTCAAAAAATAAATATGGTTTTTCAAAGAACAAACTGACCCAACCAAAACGGTATGGGTCAGTTTGCTTATGCTTACAAAAGTTAGCGACAGAAGCTGATTAAGCCTGATCGGCAATAGGCTTGAGACCCAGACTGCGGGCGGTGTTAAGGTCAGTGTCGGCGCCGCGCCCGGCGGTGGTAAGGTAGTTGCCAATTAACATACCGTTAATTCCGGAAAGGAAGCCAAGTGGTACAAGTTCGCCCAAGGCTTTCTCGCGGCCACCGGCATAGCGCAGGATTTTGGTAGGCAGGATGAACCTAAAAATCGCAAAGGTTTGCAGCACTTCCATTGGGTTTAGTGGGGGACGACCTTCGAGGGCAGTTCCTTTAACCGGATTTAGGACATTAATAGGTACTGAGTCGACATTAAGTTCTTTAAGGGCAAAGGCTAATTCCAGGCGTTGCTCCCAGGTTTCGCCCAGGCCAATAATGCCGCCCGAGCAGACTTCTAAGCCTTCGGCCTTAACGTTCTTAATGGTTTCTATCCGTTCATCATAGGTATGGGTAGTGCAAATCTGATCAAAAAAGCTTTTGCTTGTCTCAAGATTGTGGTGATAGCGTGTGATCCCGGCCGCTTTTAGTGCCTTAACATGAGCGGGAGTTAAGATACCCAATGAACAACAGCGTTCCAGACCTGTTTCACGCCCAATGCGCTCAATGGACTGAGTGATTTTTTCGAAGTCTGGATCATGCTTCATGCCACAGCCGGCAGTTACAATGCAAAAGCGGTACGCGCCGTGGGATTCGGCAGATTTTGCCGCCTGTAGAATTTGATCTTCACTTAGTAAAGGATAACTGTCGAATTTTACATCATGGTGAGCCGACTGTGCGCAAAACTTACAGTCCTCTGAACAGCCTCCTGAACGGGCGTTAACGATCTCGCAAGTATCTACTTGGTCGCCGGTAAATGTCACGCGTATTTTATTGGCAACACCCAGTAAGATTGGGATATCGGCCTCGTCAATTTGCGTAAGCTGTAATGCCTCTTCAAAAGTTAATGGTTCACCGTTTAGAACCTTTTTACCTAATGTAAAAATTAAATCATAACTCATAATGTTGGCCTCCTAGTTATTTAAAGTGGGGACTAAACCCGCATCATTTACCATAGTAAAATCTTTTGCTATGTCACGGCCACCAAATGTTAAATAGTTGCCAACAATGAGGCCGTTAGCTCCTGCCAGCATAACTGCTCCCTGCATATCCCGCAAATTGATTTCGCGGCCGCCAGCGGGACGGATTACCTTGCCGGGCAGAATAAAGCGAAAGATGGCAAAGGTTTTAAGAATCTCAAGCGGAGACAGCGGCGTTTGTTTTTCTAATAAGGTGCCGGGTATCGGATTTAAGATATTGATGGGAATGGAGTCAACATCCAGTGAACGCAGCGTAATTGCCAGACTAATCCGGTCATGCCAGCTCTCGCCAAGACCGATTATTCCCCCGGAACAAAGCTCCAGCCCGGCTTTTTTTGCCGCAAGCAGGGTGTTAAATCGTTCCTGATAGGGGTGGGTGGTGCATATTTCAGGATAGAAGTTTTCACTTGTTTCAAGGTTATGGGCATAGCGCTTGATGCCTGCTTGTACTAACAAAACGGCTTGAGAATAGCTGATAGTACCCAAATTGGCGCAAATATTGATTGCAGATTGTGTTGCAGTCTGTTTAATAAGGGTAACAATACGTTCGAAATCTGGGTCTGTTTCCATTCCCTTGCCGCTGGTTACGAGACTTGCCCGTTCAGCGCCGGCTTTAGCAAGTGGGGTTAGTGCGTCTAAAGCTTCCTGATTGGAAATCAGGGGGAACGGTTGTGCGTTAGTCTGATGGTATACCGATTGTGAGCAAAACTTGCAATCTTCGGTGCATAAGCCGGAACGTGCATTGATAACTCCGCACATGTCTACTTTTTTGCCGGCAAACTTGGCGCGTATTTTATTGGCGTAAGCGCCAAGCAACGGAATATCATCCTCACAAACAGCGGTTAAAGATATAGCCTCTTGTTCACTGATTATATGACCGTCCAGAACCAGTTCACCAAGACGAATTATTTCCTTAGAGTCCATATGTAGTCTCCTCTTGTAATTGTCAACTCGATAAAACCGAGAAGGTTTACCAACTAATTGTTATTTTATATCGTTCAAAGTGAATTGTAAACCTGTATATAAAATAAAGTTGACCATGCATGCGAAAGATTGTCTATGTATCAAATTTTATCTAATACCTAATCCGCTCTGTTATGCAACAAGGAGGCAACATTGACCGTTGGTTTATTATTTTGTTATGATACAGTCAGAATACAAAACAGAAAGAGGTTTTCATCATAGAGAGCATCATATTTGACGTTGACGGTACTTTGTGGGACACAACCGAAGTGGTGGCGCAAGCCTGGAATAAAGCGATTTCTGAAGTTGGCGGGACTGCGGCAGTGGTAAGTGCTGCTATATTAAAGAAAGAGTTTGGTAAAACCATGAAGGTTATAGCTGATAATTTATTTTTTGACGCCGATGAACATACCAAAGAGCGGCTAATGGAAAAGTGCTGTATATATGAACATGAGGCCTTGGAGGCAAACACCGAGAATCTTCTTTTCCCTGATGTAGTGGAAACCATCCGGAAGCTGGCGCAATGTTACCGGGTATTTATTGTTAGCAACTGTCAGGCCGGTTATATTGAACTGTTTATGAAAAAGGCGGGCGTTGAGGCGTACATTCAGGACTGGGAATGTTTTGGCGGCACAGGTAAAGGCAAAGGGGAAAATATTTTGCTGCTGATGGAGCGGAACCAGATAACAGATGCCGTGTATGTCGGTGATACCCAGGGCGATTATGAGGCAACGCAAATAGCAGAGGTGCCGTTTATCTTTGCTAAATATGGTTTTGGTCAGCCTGAAGGCTATAAACAGGCAATTAGCGGAATTAAAGAACTGTTGGATTTGTAGATAAATAGTGATCGGAGGCTGCTATGAAATATAAGGTCTTGGGTAGAACTGGGGTACTTGTTTCAGAACTGTGTTTCGGGACGATGACGTTTGGCAGTGAGACAGATGAACAGGAAGCTGTCCGTATATTTAATCAGTGCCGCGAAGCGGGCGTCAATTTCTTTGATTGCTCCAATAATTATAGTGACGGGAAAGCCGAAATGATTCTGGGCAAGCTGATTGCCAATTGCCGCAATGAGGTTATCATTACCACCAAGGTTTCCCAGCGTATAGGACAGGATGTCAATGCTCTGGGATCATCACGGCGTCATATCATGCTTTCAGTGGAACAGAGCCTAGCGCGGTTAAAAACAGATCGAATCGATCTATATTTCATTCACTATTTTGATCCATTTACCGCCATGGATGAAACCTTGCGTGCCCTTGATGATTTGGTGTCGCAAGGCAAGGTGCTTTATCTTGGTGTGAGCAATTGGGCGGCGTGGCAGATTGCGAAGGCGCTAGGAATATCTGAAAGAAAAAATCTGGCGCGGTTTGAATGTATTGAACCTATGTATAATATCGTGAAAAGACAGGCCGAGGTTGAGCTGTTGCCGCTTGCGCAATCAGAACAACTGGGGGTCATCGCTTATAATCCGCTGGGTGCAGGTTTGCTTACCGGTAAGTATGTGCCGGGAAGTGCACCGCAGGCCGGCCGAATTGTCGAGAAAGAACTTTATCATAAACGGTACGGCAGCCCAGCCTACTATGAAGTGGCAGAACGATTTGTTCGGTATGCCCAGTCAGTAGGGGCCAATCCTGTGACGCTCGCTGTCAGCTGGGTTAAATCACACCCGGGGATTACCGCTCCCATCATTGGTGCCAGAACAACAGAACAACTGGCGGCCTCTTTGGCTGCCGCTGATTTTGTCATGAGCGCTGAAATGCGTGATGAGATAAGTAAGCTGTCGGTGAGCCCAGGTACTGCGACAGACCGGTTAGAAGAAGAGTTTGACGGAAAATTTAAATTCCGAGGCAAATGATAGCAAGTGGAATTAGAAAAACCGCGAATTAAAAATTCGCGGTTTTTTGCATTGGTAACTGCTGATGCCGCCGGCTTGGCGGCGAAGTGCAATTAAGAGCCTTCGCCGTGGCGCTGACCAGTGTGGTTGTGGTTTTTTACTTTCTTAGAACCGGAAAGCGGTTCAGGCATAGTGGTATCATTATTCGTTGTATATCTGGGCGCATGGGGCGGATTGACAGGATAGGTTTCCGGTTTAGTCATGTTATCGCCTCCAATTTAGATGTAACGGTTAACTGAGAAGCAGATTTGTGCTGAATTATTTTAGTTTCACGGTCAGCAATTGCAGCCTGCGCTTGTTGATGATTGGTGTGTTACTATATAGCGTACGCTATTTGCATAAATATATCCGTGGAAGATTTGAGGGTGATTGGTGAGAATAGGCTTAATTTGTGGCGTGTGGAAAAGATATGCTATATTCTGATTAATAGAAATATGATATACTTATTGAATAAAATGTACAAATATGCTATTATAATTAACTGTAAAAGAAATAAAGAATATGTTAATTAAAAGCGACGCTATACTAAACGGAGCAGGAGGCAAAGAATAATGCTAACAAAAGTAGGAATTAACGGATTTGGACGTATTGGGAGAATGTGCCTTAGGGCAGCATTAGAAAATAATACAGTACAAGTGGTTGCTATCAATAGTACTTCAGGTGCCAAAGCTTCCGCGCATCTTTTAAAATATGACTCAACACATGGCAAACTCAATAAAAAAATTGAGGCGACTGACAATGAGATTATTATTGATGGCCGTTCAATCAAAGTAATTTCTGATCGTAATCCTGAAAATCTGCAGTGGGGTAAGCTGGGTGTTGATGTTGTCATTGAATCTACCGGAAAATTTAACTCCGGCAAAGACTGTCAGGTTCACTTGAAAAATGGGGCTAAAAAAGTAATCATCACAGCTCCGGCCAAGGATGATATCCCTACCATAGTTATGGGCGTTAACGAGCAAAGCTATAATCCAGATATTCATGATGTAGTGTCAAACGCTTCTTGCACAACCAATTGTCTGGCGCCTGTTGTTAAGGTGATTCATGATAAATTTGGAATTGTAAATGGATTAATGACTACCATTCATGCATTTACTACTGATCAACGCAGTCTGGATAATAACCACAAAGACCCCCGTCGTGCCAGAAGCTGTGTACAATCAATCGTTCCAACTACGACCGGTGCTGCCAAAGCAATCGGTCTTGTTATTCCAGAATTAAAAGGTAAGTTAAACGGCATATCAGTACGGGTTCCTGTTCCTAATGTTTCCTTAACAGATCTGGTAGTTGAATTAAAGCAGGATATTACCTCTGAAGACATCAATAACGCACTGAAAGACGCGGCAGAGCACACTATGGCTGGCATACTGGAATACTGTGAAGAGCCGCTTGTGTCCAGTGATTTTTTACATAATAATCATTCGGCGATTGTGGACGCGTTATCAACGATGGTTATTGATAAACGCAAAGTAAAACTACTGGCCTGGTATGACAATGAATGGGGCTACTCCTGCCGGGTTATTGATTTGGTACAATATGTTGGACAAATGCTATCTGACGAAAAAAATGAGCATCCACAGGTGAAAGCGGTAGGATATTAATTGTTTTTTTAAAATATAAATGAGTCAATAAATATATGAAGTGCACTCAGGGGGTTAGTTTAACGGGCTAACCTTTGGAGTGCGCTTTTCTTATTCAGATGATTACACCGTACGCTCAGTGGGCGCGAATTTAACAGAAAAGCAATACAAATAAGCAGGAGATAATAAAAAAAGGTAGAAGTTTACTTTTAGGCTAGTTTCTACAAAAAAAGACAAAAAGCTCACGCAGCGTATCATAAATAATGGAGATGAGAATGATGCGAGGATTAATGCGTAGGAAGAAACCGCAGAGCAGTACGTTTGGTATTGAAAAAATACGAACTCGACTATTGCTAATCATGTTAATCCTCATGATCATTTCTTTAAGTTTCCTTACCGTGCTGAGCTATTATTTTTCTAACAAGGCACTGTTAAAAGGTGTTAATGAAACTGCTGCCGCTATCGGGACCGATTATTCTAACCGTGTTAGTGCATTTGTTAATGAATTAGTAATATTTGTGCAGGATTTGGCTACTAATCCGCATATTATAGCTGGCTCTGATCGCCAGCAAATTGTCAATACGTTGGCAGAAGGGCTGCGTAGTAATAATAAATTTACCGGCATTAACTATGGCGACTTAAATGGAAATATGATTCGGGCACAAGGCGATACGGCCTATTTAGGTGATCGCGAATATTATCGAAAAGCCATTCAAACGAAAAAAGTGACAATTTCTGAACCTCTTATGTCACGAGGATCGGGAAGACTATCTGTTGCCATTGCTGTGCCGGTATTGGTAAATGGCAATGTGACAGCAATAATCCAAGCGACAATGCCGCTTGACAGTTTAAATGAGATGGTCCAAAAAGTAAAATTTTTGGATAGTGGTTATGGCTTTATAGCCGATAAATCTGGCGTGCTTATTGCCCATGCCCTATGGCCTGAATTAAACGGAAAAGTAAATTTTACTGAAAAAAAGACGGATCCAGGGATAGAAAACACACTATCAGAAATGGATGACCGTCTTATTGCGTTGTTTAAAAAAGCTGTTGATAGTGGTGGACAAGTTCAGGGAATCTATAATACGGCGCGTGGTTCCCGATTTACTGTATTTACGCCGATTAGCCTGCCGGGGGACTCGCGCTGGCTTGTAGCCGTTTCGGCTCCGGAAAACGAAGTAACCCGAGAGGTTGCTGACTTAAATACGATCTTAATTCTGGCAGCCATTGGCTCAATTGTGGTGGGTGCATTTGTCATAGTTCTGATTAGCGCTAGATTTGCCCGCCCGGAGGAGAGATATTTTAAAGCCTTTCGGCATGTCGCTGATGCGACTGGTATTGTAAATTTAACTACTGGGGAATTTATTGAAGTCAATGATGCCTTTCTTAAGATACTCGGGTATAGCCGGGAAGAGGTGATTGGGTATACCTCTGACGAATTCGGCTTATGGGTTAACCAAGAAAAATCCGAGATGCGGGCGGTGCTGAGAGCTGGGAATGCAATAAGTAGTGTTGAGGCGTATTGGCACGCCAAGAACGGTGATGTGCGAACCGGGATTTTTTCTGCGGACGTGATTAATGTTGGCAATGAACTGTATTCGGTGTTTATCTGGCATGATATTACCAAGTTAAAACAGGCTGAAAGAGCACTTCGCCAGGCTTATGATGAATTGGAATACAAGGTGGAGGAAAGAACAGAAGAATTATTTGCAGCCAACGAGGAACTTACCGCTGTAAATGAAGAAATGACTGCAATGAATGAAGAGCTGGAGCAAACTAATCAGCGTCTTTATGAAGAAAACCTTATTAGACGTCAAACCGAAGACAAACTCTTGCTGCGTGAACGGCAATACCGGGCTACCACCGGCCTTTTGACACGTTCAGCCGATGAGTTTGAACATCTCGCTGAAACCGTATTGAGTGATGCTATTCAACTGGTTAAGGCGACATGTGGTTTTATTGGTATGTATAATGAAAGCGGCAGCCAATTTGTCATTCACCATAAAATTGGTTTTGATGACCGAATAATTATAGATCAGTTTCCTATAGAAGACGGACCGCTCACGTATATCTACAAAACAGGCGAAGTGTTATATACTGAAGACTCTTCGTGGTATCTTAAGCCGCAGGATTTTGACGGAGCTGCACTTGTATCAAGTATGTTTATGGTGCCACTGAAACAAGAGGAACAAGTTAAGGGAATTCTGGCGGCGACCTGGATCGGTGAAATACATGAAATAAACCAGGACGATGTGGAGGTTTTACGGCAATTTGCCGACTTGGCATTTATTGCTTTGGAACGGGCTCATATTCAGGAAAAAGTTCGTCATATGGCTTTTTACGACATACTTACAGGTTTGCCCAACCGGTTAAATTTAAACCTGCGGCTTGAAGAGGAATTGGGTAAGGCTCGCCGGGGAGAGACCGAAGGGGTGTTGTTGTTTATCGACATGGATGACCTAAAAACTGTGAACGATGCTTTTGGGCATTCAGCCGGAGATAAAGTAATTATTAAAGCTGGAAAATGTCTTAGTGCTGCGTTCGCTGGCAAGGGTTTTGTAGCTCGCATCAGCGGTGACGAGTTTATTGTTATTGTACCAGGTAAAGCAACTCAGGAAAGAGCAGCCCAGATCGCGAACAAGGCGCTGCAGAAACTTTGTCAGGAATATGACGTAATGGAAGCACAAATGCAGATGTCTGCAAGCATTGGCGTAGTTCTTTATCCTGAGCATGGCGATGTTCCTGAAGAAATTTTAAAAAAAGCAGATGCTGCCATGTATGCAGCCAAGGGGGCTGGCCGCAATTGTTGGCATTTTTTCGAGGATTCCTTATTACAACAAGCTTTTGAAGATATGAGTCTGATAAATGGTTTGCGGCGGGCGATGGCAAGGGGAGAGCTTTTCCTGTATTATCAACCCCAATTGGCAGTGGATGGTGAACGAATTGTTGGGGTGGAAGCATTGGTACGGTGGAATAGTCCTGAACATGGAATGGTGTCGCCGGCACGGTTCATTCCGCTTGCTGAAAGAAGCAGACTTATTCAGCAAATTGGAAAATGGGTTTTGCAGGAAGCTTGTTGTTTTGCGAAAAGGCTGGCTGATATGGGGATGAGTGACATTCGCGTGGCAGTTAATATATCACCGAAGCAGATTAAGGACGAGCATTTTGTTGCTAATGTCCTTGATACTATTGAAGCTAATGGCGTTAATCCCCAGCAAATCGAAATTGAAGTTACGGAAAATGTATTTATTGAAAACTTAGAGGATAGTAAATACAAACTCAAGCAACTGCAAAAGCAAGGGGTTAATCTTACACTCGACGATTTTGGGACAGGTTTTTCCTCATTAACATATTTGAGCAATTTACCGGTAAATTGCTTAAAGATTGATAAATCATTTATTGATAGAATTGCCTTTGATGAGCTGCAGCTGCAGTTTGTAGACTCAATTGTTCATTTGGGGCACACTTTAGGAATGGTGATAGTTGCTGAAGGTGTAGAAACAAAAGAACAATTAGCGAAGCTGGTGGGGTGCAAATGCGATTATGTGCAAGGATTCCTTTTCAGCAAACCTGTCCCAGAGGAAGATACCATACAGTTATTAACGCGCCCGGTGTGTTCTAATCAGAAATAACTTGTGGCTTTTGTATTAATGTAAAAGCTGTGTTGTGGTTTTCCTAAAAAACATACGAAGGAGCTGGTTTGTATAGGCCGAAAATCTATGCAAACCAGCTCCTTCTATTTTGTGTTGCGCAGTAATGACATTTAGATCAAGGCGTGACTTCTGATTCGATAGAGGTCAGCTTATCACCCGAAAAATTAAGTGTTTTAGTTCCGTATTTCCAAATCGATACATTAGGATCGGTGGCATGTTGCGAAATAGAAGCAGGAGCACCCCAACTGAAGCGCACTTGTTCAGAAGTCATTCCCAGGTTGACTATGCCGGCATCGATTTGATTCCACAATTCTTCAGACCAGCCGGAAGTGGCACGAAAGTCATTCAGCATAACTTTTTCTTGCCAGGGTGGGTCTTGTTGGCAGAAATTACTTGGTACATTAGTCAAACTATAGGTAATGGGGATAAATGCTTTTTGATTATCTGTGACGACAATTAGCCATATGGGTTCTGACGACTTCATGCCGGCATAAACATCAACTACGTTTACTGCACTACCGATTTTAGTTGGAATAGAAAGCGGTTTCGTGATAGTTTGTGGGTCATATAAGCCTTCGATAGTCCGAAGTTTAACATAAACGGTTTTTCCCAGGAACTGCTTTTGGGCTTTGGCAAGATCTGATGTTAATACCAACCCTTCTAATTGTCCACGGGAGGTACGGCCAACTAATTTCTGTTTGGATTCATTTTCTTCTAGATAGATAATGTACTCATATTGGTTGTCACTGGCTATATAAGTAACCACATCAGTAACGGTAACTTGTTTGCTGACATTCTGTGCATAGGGTATACGGGCGGAGTGATCTCCGTTAAAGCCTTGCTTCGCCAGTTCAACATCGAAGATTTCATATCCTGCCGCTTGATCGGCGGCAGGCAGAGACAGAAAGGTAAAACTCTGACCTATCCATTTATCAGGTGTCAAATGGGGAGATGACTCTTGCTGCGAGTTAGCAGCCCAAACGGTTCCTAAGGCTCCAAATAAAACTAGTAACATCACCATTAGCGCCAAACGTAAGCTGTTTAGTTTCATGTTACAAAACCTCCTTACTTGTGTTAAAGTGAATTTATTGTAATTGTTACCAATTATAGTCATGCTATCTCAATGTATTTATCCCATCAAACTTCGGCATCATACTATCCATAATAATCAAATGAAGCTCTTCATTCTGCAGAGCGTTAAAGCGCTTCCATCCCGTTATAGGCAACAGTCACAGCAAGCCCCGCCTGCTTAAGATATATTTCAATAACCCCGGCAATCTCTTTATCGTCATCGACCACCAGTACACGATGTTTTTGGTTCATTAAAATTCGCATCCCTTCAAAAAACACCTTGTTTCTACTTCAAAGTCATTGTAACAAAAGAAATTTACAAAAACCTGCCTATATTTCTTACAAAATTATTAAATTTTACAGAAAGAACATGACAAAAATTAATATACAATTTTTAAAAATAAAAGCCTACCCCATCTTGTTCTGATATGCTCCCCTTAATGACATTGACTTGACAGGGGGCACTTCATTCCAGATGAGGCAGACTTTTACTTCTTATTAAAAAGCAATTTCCTAAATGTGTCAATAGTGCATTATAGATACTTTTTAAAGCCATAGGAAATGGTTTTAGAGTAGCCGACAGATTCATAGAAACTATGAGCATCCTTGCGTTTGGTGAGAGACATAAGCATAATAAAGTAACAGTTTTGTTTGCGGGCATGTTCTTCAATATAACTTACCAGTATTTTTCCTATTCCGTGTCTGCGGCTTTCTTTACTTACAATAAGATTTTCCAGTACCATAAAGGGGCGACATTCTCCTACAGTATCGATACAGGTAATACCCATCACCGAGCCAAGTAATTGATTATTTTTATCTTTTGCTCCTACTAATATATAATCGGGGTTCGCAATAATGAGTTTAACCATTTTCTCTAGCTGCAGCATATTGGTTTTAGAATCAAAAAGCTCTTCTGCAAGAGCTGCGTACTGCTCCAAATCTGCCAACTTTATGGGTTCTAACGAAATCATAATTATCTCCTGTACTCCTTTATATGAAATTTAGCTTAATCGCAATCAGAAAAATTGATATCTTAAATAACAACTACTTCATAAAAAACTGAACTCCTGCAAGAAATTAAGCGAGTAGAGCGGAAAAACCACGAAATTTTTTACCTTGTAATGTCAATTATATAAGGAAGAATGATGTCCGTTATATTAGTTAGGTTGAATTGTGGCGGGTAGAAGGTTGCAATGCGGGTCTAAATACCAGTATCCTGGAAATGATTCCCTTTGACATTTTTTACATTTTAGTTATTATGGTAAAATAGGAAAAGAAATGGAGGGATTATTTGTGCTTATTGACAAAAAAACAGATTTCAACCAAAAAGAATTATCGTTCACAGAAATGGATGAAGGCTATACTACTAAACAAGCAATAGCAGAAGCCAAAAGATGTCTTAACTGTCAGAAGCCGTTATGTCGCACTGGCTGCCCTATTGAAAATGAAATCCCTTCTTTTATTGCCGAGCTTGCCAAAGGCAATGTGGGAGAAGCAAGCCAAATCATTGCCAAACGCAGCAATCTCCCGGCTGTATGTGGTCGTGTCTGTCCACATGAAAAACAGTGTGAAGGCGCTTGTATTCTTGCTAAAAAAGGAAATGAAATTAAGATAGGCAAGCTAGAGCGTTTTATCGCCGACTTTGATGCTGAAATGGAAATCAATAAAGATAAACCGCTGCCATTTAATAGTGGTAAAGTTGCTGTCATAGGTTCCGGGCCGGCTGGCTTGACTGTTGCCGGGGATTTGGCCAAGGCCGGTTACCGTGTAACTGTGTTTGAAGCCCAATCCGAGCCTGGTGGAATATTGATGTATGGTATACCTGAGTTTCGGCTTGGTAAGGAAGTTGTTCGCCGTGAGATCAAGAAGATAGAAAACCTTGGTGTAAACTTTGTTACTAATATATTGGTAGGGCCTGACATCACTGTTGACGAATTATTTAATCAAGGCTATGATGCGATTTTTATCGGCACAGGGACTGCGTTGTCTAAAACGCTCGATATCCCTGGTAAAGACCTTGCAGGGGTAGTGCAGGCAACCTATTTTTTAAGTACAGTCATGTTGTATCGTTCCGGTCTTCTGGACGAAGCAGAAATACCGGTAGAAAAGGACGATAACGTAGTTATCATCGGTGCCGGTAATGTTGCTATGGATGCCGCAAGAACCGTAATCCGGCTTGGGGCAAAAGCAACCATTGTCTACCATCGCACAGAAAACGACATTACAGCACTGCCGTCTGAATATGAACTTGCCAAAGAAGAAGGCGTAGAGTTTATCTGGTTGGCAGATACTGTACGTTTTCTGGGGGAAAACAAGCTTGCCGGACTGGAATACGAAAGTATGGAAGTTGCCGGTGAGAAAGAGCTGCGAGGTACCGGACGTTTATCAACAATCAATGCCGATAAGGTAATTCTGGCAATCGGCCAGCGGCCAGCGGCCAGGATTGTTTCGACAACAACCGGGATTGAGGTAAATAAAAACGGCTATGTAGTTACCCGGGAACGTCCATACGGAATGACTACCCGTAAAGGTGTATTTTCCGGCGGCGATGTAGTGGGGGCGAAGCCGGCGACTGTCGTTGAGGCCATGAAAGAAGCCAAAAAAGTGGCAACCGGAATAGACCAATATGTTCAAGCTGTTAAATTAATAGAAGACTGCAAGTAAAGAAATAGATAAGTTGCCAATAAAAAAATCCAGGGTTACTGCCCTGGATTTTTCGCGCTTATTTATCGGCCTTTTAACAAGTCCAGAAAATGCTTGCTGCTAGCAGATAAATTGCGGTTTCGCAACCAGACAATAGCTGTTTGGGTGGAAACTACAGGATCAATAATTGTTTTGTACTGTAGGGAAGAATCTGAAATAAGTGCCCCGGTAGACTTAGGAACCAAAGACATGCCGATGCCGGCTTTGGTCCACAGCATATTAAGAACAATACTATCACTTACACATACTATTTTGGGTGTGAAGCCGGCTTTTTCACACCACTCGCCAAACATGGTTTTCCAGCGCAATGGTACTATTAAAGGTTGGCCGGCAAGCTCAATCAGCCGAACAGTGTCGTGGTGTTCACCACAGTTGCAGCCGTTGTTTTGCATGGCAATAACAAGGGGTTCGTCAGGAAGTGTGATCGATTCATAGAGGTCGGAGGCAAAAGGCGCTCTAATAATGCCTATTTCAATTACCCGGTTATCTAATAGCTCCAGAACCCGATAACCGTCGCCTTCCCAGATTTGAAAAGTAACATTTGGATATAGATTATGAAACTGGCTAATCAGATTTGGTAATAATGCAGCACCGGAGGTAGTGACTGTTCCGATGGAGATGGTACCGCCTAAACCGCTATTAAGTTCACTCATTTCTTTCATTGTGCCGTCGACTAATCCCCAAATTTGTTCTACCCGCTCACGCAGCAGATGGCCTGCATCGGTCAACTTTATTTTGCGGCTGCCGCGTTCAAATAACTGAACTCCAAGCGCAGCTTCCAGTTGTTTCATTTGGCGGCTAAGGGCGGGTTGCGCTATATTCAGCCTTTTGGCAGCGTTACTAATATTGCCTTCCTCCACAATGGCATAAAAATATTTCATTTCCCGTATATCCATATATTCTCCTTGATGTATGTTTTTTTGTTATAGTAAATATATATAAATGATAATTTTATTATAGTTCTAGTTGTGTTATAATTGCACAAATTACAAGAGAAAGACGAGGCTGAGTTGTTACCTGAACTTGGCTTACTGAATAAGTACAGGAAAAAGGGGCTAATTAGTGTGAATTTGCCAATCAGCGGCAGCGAACTATATTCTTTTATTATAATTATATTTTTAATGATAATAACTCCGGGTGTTAATCAAATATTGGTATTACAAACAGGTCTGAATTTTGGGCATAGAGCGGCCGCTTATACTGTCGCCGGGGTAGCGAGCTCGATGTTTGTTCATACCCTCCTTTCCGGTGTGGGGATATCCCTTATTATTATACAGTCGCCTAATCTTCTTGGCCTGTTCAAAGTGATTGGCAGCGGATATCTCATATATCTGGCAATTACCAGTATTATAAGTGCGTATCGACTGCGCTCTGTGCCGGGAGATACCACGAAAAATGAAAATGAAGCAGGCGACGAGTCGGTCGCTGAAATTAACCGCAAATCATTTACCAAAGGCTTTACTACCAATGTGCTCAATATCCATACTTCTTTCATTTTTTTATCCATTTATCCGCAATACATGAAGCTTGACCAAAGTTTGTTGTCGCAATCACTTTTTCTTACCCTAGTTTTTATAAGCCTGCAGCTTATGTGGTATACGCTGTTTATTGCCTTGATTTTTAAAATACGGCATTATCTGCTTAATGTTACTATGCAACGCAGGATAAAAGCCTGTACCGGTCTACTCTTGCTGGTGATGGCAGTAAAAATGTTTTTTAAATAATACGCAGGCAGGCTTTTTGTATTACGGCTTGAATGTTTTACTTCCTGGTGGAAACCCTATAAGAAACGATAGGAGGTAACTATGAAAGCTGTTATTTGGATGAGCAAAGATATGCGGGAGCAAATAGTTGCTGACAATGGGGAATACATCCTGACAAAGGTTGGAACAACGCACGAAACCCAGCTTGGACAAACAACAAGCCAGGCAAAGGCTAAACTGAAAAAAATTGGCAGGTCTGATATTGTAACACAAATATTCTAGAGCCTTCGGGCTCTTTATCTTTTTGCTGTCGAAAAGATTTACACTGAAATGAAAATCCCCCTGCTTATCGGCATAAGCGAGGGGGAAATATGACGAATTATTTTGGATGACAAACAAGTGCATATATGTGTTGTAGTACGCCTGCGTTAAATGGGTGCAGAAGACGCGTCAGATATTGGTGTGGCGGATTTCTGCAAATCATGGAAGACGTCACTGAACCATTATTCTTAGCCGGTTTAGGGTGGAAGCGATGTGCTAATAAACGTCGCTACCACCTTTTAAGTACTTATGTGGCAGCTTATAAATTATGTATTTGCCAAAGTATGTATCAATTGCCAGTGTTCTTGCGTTACAGGCATAACGGAAAGCCGTGATAGACGTACAAGCTCCCAGTGTTCAAAAGTGGCGTCAGCTTTAATTTCTTTTAATGTTACAGGCCGTTTCAATTGGTAACGGGGCTCAACATCAACGACAATAAAACGGCTGTCTGTTTCAGCGGGATCAGGATAGGAGGCAGAAACAACTTCTGCAACTCCAACAATAGCCTTTTCCTTGCCTGTATGATAAATAAAGATCAAGTCACCTATATTCATGTCTCCCATATGTTTTAGGGCGGTGAAATTTTTTACGCCGTTCCAGCGGTCACGCCCCAAGTGGTGAAGATCAGCGTAACTGTAACTTTCCGGTTCGGTTTTGGCAAGCCAGTAAGCCATGTTTTATCACTCTCCTTTAAAGTGTAGCTGGATTTATTATACGGAAAATTGTTTTGCTATATAGTATTGGTTATTAGCAGACAAATCAATAACTAAAATAAAACCGCCCGGTTTTTTGGTCGGGCGGTAATCGGTTACGGCTAATTTTCTATGCAACAAGCGCAATCACAAAATCTCTAGCGCCTTTCATGCAAAATAAGTAGCCGGGACATGCAAGATTTAATTGATGTGTTTATTCCTGTGGAGATATTCATCAAGGCTGTATTTCCCCGGACCGACAAACGCTGCTGCTAGGAAACTAAAGCCATCTTCCAGCGATTGTGATGCTTTCATCAGCCCTTTGCCGTCGATCATCTGACTGACAAAGGCAACGCCTAAATTGAATACAAGCAGTAAACTGGCAAAGCGATAAAACAAGCCTAAAACAATTAGCAATCCGCCAACGAACTCAGCAAAACCACTCATAAATCCCCAGAAAGCAGGTGCGAAAGTTATTCCGAAAGTTGCCATGGTTTTTCCGAGGGCGGCCCATTTTTCAACCCCTCCAAAAATTTTGGGGAAGCCATGCCACATAAACATACCGCCAATTCCTAGACGAAAAAGCAACAAACCGGCATCTTGATAAGATTTCATTAATCGATTAAAATCAGCATATAGACATTTCATATCGTCTCACCCTTTTTGATAAATGTAGACTTAATTCAGACGGCGTTTTGAAGCGGGCTGAATTTTAGCCGAAATTATCCTAACGTCTAGCCGCTTTTACTCCCGCCTATTGAAGAGTGAGTTTTAAAGCGGGTTAGTCATCGGATAAATATAGTAATCCTTTAAGACAACTATATACCAATTGAAAACCATTGTCAATAAAGAAAAACAATCCAGAAATAGGAAAAATCATCACATGTTGCCGGCTGATAGCAGCGTTAACAAAAGCTAGTGTGAGCTGCCTATAGCGATGTCTTTTAGATTACTACAGCTAATGATTGTCTGCAGCATTTTCTTCTGTTACCATAGGACTAAAGAATACTTTTCGCTCTGGAGGTCATAAAATGTATGAAGTGATTTCTACAGTAGCAGCTTCCGGCAATATGCATAATAGATTAAAAGAAAAACTGGTTGCCGGTGACAAAGTGCTTGGGACATTTTTTGAATTAGGGGGCGCCAGCGCTGTCGAGTGTTTGGCAAGAGGCGGTTTTGATTACATAACCATTGATACCGAACATGGTCCGTTTTCAGTGGAAACAACAATGGAATACATTCGGGTTGCAGAAAGCAATAATATCACCCCGCTTGTCCGGATTGGTGAAATAACCAGGCCAAATGTTTTACGGATGTTGGATATTGGAGCCAAGGGATTAATTGTTCCCAACATTCATACAGTCGAAGAGGTGCGTGAACTTGTTCGTTATGCAAAATTTGCGCCGCTTGGTCAGCGGGGCTATTGCCCTACCCGTACCACCTGTTGGGGGGCTGATGCCTGCATTGCCGATGCCAAGACCTATATGGAACTTTGTAATCAGGAAACACTGCTATTTCCGCAATGTGAAACAGTAGGTGCTTATGAAAATATTAAGGAGATACTGGCAGTAGACGGAGTTGCCGGTATATTTGTCGGGCCGGCCGACTTGTCGATTGCCTTGGGTGTGCCGCTCGATTTCAAATCACCCAAACTTAGAAGTGCCATTTTAGAGGTGTTGGATGCCTGCAAACAAGCAAATAAATTTTCGCTGATTTTCGCGGGAAGTGCGGAGGCTGCGAGAGAGTGGTTTGCCCTAGGTTTTGACAGTGTCTGCTACAGTCTGGATGCAGCTATTTTTGTTAAGGCTTGTCAGGCGGCCGTAGCTGAGTGTAAAAGTTAAATGAGTTTAAGAAATCTGCCCTACAGTTCGGTAATAAAACTGAGGGCAGATTTTTTGTGTTCATAACAGGAATTGGAGAAGTTAATATAGGCAAATATTAATCTTATTTTAATAGATATTTAACTCAAAATTTTGTGGTTGCCGTAAAATAAAAGAAGAGCCTGTTAAAACTTGATAACAGATGAAGGGGAGGTAGGTTATGTCAGCTGTCCCTAAGAAGATTTTGTTTGCAATGTCTGATACGGGGGGAGGGCATCGTAGTGCTGCTATGGCAATTAACGCAGCAATTAGTACAGCCTCTGATGCAAGTTGTACAACCGTTGACTTTTTGCGGGCAACAAGATTTCCCGGATTACACAAAGCACCGGAAATTTACGATTATTGCTCCAAAAAGCACTTATGGCTTAACAACCTATTTTTCAAAAAAACAGATAGTGTCAGGCGTATTAATACATTAACTAAGATGGTTTATCTGCAAGCCGGTCAGCATATTGAACGTGAACTCGCGGAAATTGAACCAGATATTATCGTTGCAGTTCATCCGTTGGTTATTGGCCTTATGCGTTTAGCGCGTGAGCGCCTGCAGGCATCCTGGCCAATCATAACCGTAGTCACCGATTTGGTAACCTTTCATGCTTCTTGGGCAACTCCGGGAGCAGACTGGTATCTTACTCCTACAGGGGAAGCTACCAATCTATTGGCGAAAAATGGTGTTTCTCTGCAACGCATCGTGCATACCGGATTCCCTATACATCCCAAGTTTGCGCAAGCCAGGCTAACACAAACGCAGGCCCGAAACGAACTGGGCATTGATTCTGGCAAATTTACGGTTTTGCTTACTGGTGGCGGCGTTGGGGCAGGTGGCCTGGGTGAATGGGTAAGCATGCTGGAAAAACAGTGTGCCGACAAACAAATCTTAGTCATTACCGGAAATAATAAAGGGTTATACAATGAATTAAAAAGCAAAAAAATGCCAAGTCATATAAACATATACGGTTTTGTTGGCAATATGGAGGTCATGATGGCCGCAAGTGATATTGTTATCACCAAAGCAGGTCCTGGAACCATTATGGAGAGTGCAGCTATGAAGCGGCCGCTTATCATAACAGAAGCGGTAGGCATCCAGGAAATTGGGAATATCAGCTATGTAGAGCAGAATCAACTGGGCTATTACTGTCCTTCGCCTGAATTAGCTTGTAAAACAATTAACGGAATAGCTTCTCAGTTATGTGGCGAAAATAACCCTTTCGACCGCAGGGAAGTAATTACCGATGGGTCAAGCCGTATTGCCACTTTTATACTTCAGCACATGGTGGGAGCAGGCACGCAAATAGGCGACGGCGGGAATACACTAGGGAGTGTATCTTAGAAATAGTAACCACCAGAAGCGGGAGGAGAGGATGAATATGCCGATTAAGATAAGTGCAGGCCTACTAATGTATCGGTTTAGAAACTCTACATTAGAATTGCTCTTAGGTCATCCGGGAGGCCCTTTGTATATTGAGAAAGATGATGGCTATTGGGGCATTCCCAAAGGGGAACGGGAAGGCGAAGAACATCTGCGTGATACGGCAATTCGCGAATTTTGCGAGGAAACCGGTCTCTTACCCGAAATTGAAGACGTAATTCCGCTGGGAAGTATTATGGATAATACCGAAAAATTAATTTGTATTTGGGCTTTCCAAGGGAATTGTGATGCTGGCGAAGAAATAAATAGTAACCTGTTTGAATTAGAATGGCCGGAAGGATCTGGCTGTGTTCAGCTTTTTCCTGAACTTGACGCAATAAAGTTCTTTTCTGTCCAAGATGCCATTACCAAAATTGAACCAGATCAGAGAGAATTTGTTTTACGATTGGAAAGATTTCTGGAGCTCAGGATGGCCGTGAGTCAGTTGGAAACGTATCAGGTCGCTATCTAGGTTTGAATGTAAAGCTACGTGTTTGTGTTTTGTCTGCAATATAAAACTGGTTGCTAGGTGGTGTCAACAAATGAAGCCAATTGCACAGTTATTTTATCGCCAATATACAGATACAACCCTAAAGGCTGCTTTATTTGCAATGGAGGGGTATGATACTCAGCGGGTTTCGCAAGCAACCTGTGCGGGTTTGGTATCTTCAGATGCCGGTGAACATAAAAATATTACGCGAACATAATCCAGACTATTTTATGGTTTGGATTTTTTTTCGTCTACCAGAGTTTATAAGAAAATTCTATTGACATAAGAACGACTAAGACTTTTGCCGGCGTCCTGATGGACTTGGCACAAGCCAAGTCTTTTCATATTGTACATTAAAGAGAGGAAAGGATGAAAAAACTATGGCAATTTGGCAGATTGATCTTGATAAGCGAGACGGTGTACAATACCGAAAACAACTGAAACAAAGAGGGTTTATTTCTGCAAATTACTTCTCTTATAATGGGTTTGATTTAACAAAGATGAGGAAACTGGCAGATGAAGGCAAGTTGGATGCAGTAAAGTGCGTTACAGGGCAGGCTGTGAGATGGTATTATTCGGAAGAACAAGCCGAACTTGCCAGGCTTAGACGCTTCATAGGTTAGACGGTTATAGCAGATAGGGTCAGGCTTGACATAACAATCAAGCCTGACCCTATCTTGCTTATTCTGCGAATCTTGCGCCCATAGCAAAGGCCTTTTCACAATCAAGCGGAAACTGAGTAGCCTTTACATTTGCTTTGTGTTCTTCACTAAAAGCGGTACTAACATATTTGGAATAATCATCAAATTGATAGGTATCAAAAACTAGCAACGTTTCGGCTGAGCCCAGCGTTCTGCCAAGAAAACGTTCGTTGGTATCAAAGTGGGTAAAATAGCCATTGGCTTTTGCCTGTTCTTCAGTTACATTCATAGTATAAATCGTACCGGTGGCAATCTTTCTGCCGAAAAGACTGGAATAGTTGCCATCATACACTAAGTACTGGAACAGCAGGCGCTCTAAGAAATTGGTCAGCAAACCGGTTTGTCTGCCGAAATAGACAGGTGTGCCTAAAATAAGAGCATGAGCAGACTCCATTTTTTCTAATACCGGTGTTAACGCATCCTTAACAGCACATTTGCCATAACTTTTGCCATTGATCCTCTTGCAGCCGAAACAACTGATACAGCCGGAATACTGCAGATCACGCAGATGGATTAGTTCGGTTTCAGCACCTTGTGAGGCGGCACCCTCCAAAGCTTTGCTCAGCAGAATTGCTGTGTTGCCGGTTTTTCTGGGGCTGCCATTGATGGCCAGTATTTTCATAGAATATTACCTCCTGCTATAATGTAATTGACTTTGTAATCCCAATTATATATTTTTATGGTAAAAGAGTTAAGTATGCACATTTTTGTTATATACTAACCAAAAGGTAAGTAAAGGTGGTTCTTATGGAGAAATTTAATAAAAAATACGGGCAATGCTCGATGTATTATACGCTGTCAGTGCTGGAAGGTAAATGGAAATGGATTATACTGTGGGAGATATATAAGGCTGAGGTAGTGCGCTATAATAAGCTGAAAGATACGGTACAGCCAATTGCCCATAAAACACTGAGCCAGCAGCTGAAAGAACTAGAAAATAGTGAACTGATCCACCGGGAGCAATATAATCAGATTCCGCCGAAAGTCGAGTATTCGCTAACTGAAAAAGGAAAAACGCTTATTCCGATATTAAACCTAATGTACCAATGGGGAGAACAGCATATGCCTAAAACGCTTGGGAAGGACTAGTGAATTAATAGGTTGCGAAAAGCGATTAGCTGAAATATTAATAAATTATTAAAAAGTACGCTTGCAGCTAACAGGAAAATGGTGACTTTTAGCGAAAATGAGAGTAACTGTTTTGAGGTAAGTACAACGTTACCATATTTATATCAAAAAAATATATTTTTGCTTTCAAAGAACTAAGGACGCACTTTCTCGTCATACCAATTGCGCTGATGAAAAGGAGGCGTCTTTTTGGTATATAAGGATTTGGAACGTCCAGTAATGTTAAAGTCGCTTGGTTTTGTCTGTAGGGGTAATTTGGATGACGGTTATTTAAGGAGTAATATGAAAGATTCTTTTAAAATAGCGATTCTCTTACTAGGGTTGGCCTTATTTCCTTTCTTGCCGGTATCAGCCGAAACACTGGCTACTATAGATGCAGAAATTCAAAATGGCAATACAACGCTTACCCGTATAGCGGGACAAGCTGCATATAACGTATATTCTGACGTAACCGGCAATCCTAATAGCTTCCTGGACCGGAAAATTGCGATACTGCAAGCTGCCGGAATAACGAATTTTGCATCTTCCGGCAACTACTCGAATTTTTACTCGTTTACCGGGCAAGCTGGGGTAACTGATACGAAAATAGATATTATTACGACGACTTCTACCACTAGGCTGTACCGCCGAGGTAATAGCAGCCGACTGGAAACACAAAGCTATCTGGGAAGCTGGTGGAGTGGGAGTTATCTGGGCACAGCGGCAACGCGCAATGGACAAGCAGTTTTGGCCGCATGGGGAAGTGACTTGCAGCGGATTTATGTAATTGACGTGCCGGCTGGAACTACCTTGGTCGGTGGCTTGGCTGCGCCCATGGAACAAGCTGGAGAATATCGTTCTGGCGGTGCTTATCAGTACTACTATCGGGGTGTGCCTGCCAGTTGGCTTGTTTATGCTCTTTATGCCCCCGATTATCTGCAAAGTTACGCTGCCGCAGTCAGCGGCGCGCAGCGACTTGGCGAGAACGGGCTTGAAGATCTCGGTACCCATATAGATGAAGTGCGTTACCGAGTACTCCAAAATAGGGGAATCGATGCTAACGGCCTCAGGCAAGAGGAGACACAAACGAAAACCAATAAAGGGAAAGACAATAACACTACAGGTAAATTAATGAATCCCTGGCTGCGTATTTATGGGGGCGATTCTCGCCTGAATAACAGCGGGGAAGATATGGAAAGAAACTTCAATGGCATACATCTAGGCTGGGAGAAACTAGTTAGGGGTGAGGGGGACAACGAAAAAGATTACTGGCATATAGGTGGTTTAATTGGGCAATCGTTTATGAAGCAAAATTCCAGGAGCAACGTCAAAAACGATATCACCCATAATTATGCCGGGATATATTCTGTGTTTCAGTCACGGCCTGATCAATTGTGCTCATGGTACAATAGTGCCGGTATCCTATATGGTCATATGCAATTTGCTAACCAGGTCCCTGGAGAATTGGGCTATGGGCTTAACCAAACCTATTCTGGTAATATGCTGGCTACTTCAGTGGAACACGGCTTGACATTCAGGCGATCAAACGGCTGGTATATTGAACCGCAAATACAAATGGTTTATACCAAGGTTTTGCAAGATACCTTTACTGATAAGCTTGGTGCCAATGTAAGAGTAAGGCGCGGTGATTCGCTAGCAGGGCGACTGGGAGTCGCGATTGTTAGACAAAGCAAAACCAAGGCGGGGAGGGAAACGAAGTTCTGGGTTAAGGCAAATTACTTACGCGAATTGCGCGGACAGAACAAGGTTGATGTAGCTGGTGATGAGGCTTTCCATGATAAAAGTGATAGCGTCTTTCAATTAAAGGTTGGAACACACTTTGTTAGCTCACAAAAGTTTGTCTTTAGTGGGGAGATTTCAAAAGATTTTGGTCAGGAACACGGTTATCAGGGAAGTTTATCATTACAAAGCTTTTTTTAGGCTTGGGGGAGCTACTCTTTCTATCCATCCGTAATTTTCGACATTTGGGGATGGGAATTTTGCTGTTAGGAAAGACAAACTATTTTTTTTAGGTTAGATATTGTATAAATAAAATGTCACCTAAGTCTTATCTCACCACTTCTCAAATCCGTTTACTATTGTTAGTAGACGGTACTTTTTTGCAATGAATTGTTGAAAATTCACACTAAGTGCTGGATGATAAAGGATTTATACAGATGGCTGCGAATTATACGGTGAGAAACGATCTTTTGAAAAGGATCTGTTGGGAGAATGGCTTAAAGCAAGGAGGTTGCCCTTTTGTCTTTGGAGAAACGAAAGAAACCAACCGATATTACCTATGGTGTCGATGACAAACCACCGTTAAGGGTGTTGATACCGTTAGTGCTGCAGCAGATGTTGACGCTGTCAGTTGACCTCATGTTTCCGGTAATTATTATTGCTGCCATTGGCGGGACCGCAGAGCTGGCACAGAGCTTGGTCAGCCTAATGATGATTACAATGGGAATTGGAACTATTATCCAGTCGTCCAACAACGGAATAATTGGTTCAGGTTATTTTTGCGCTCAGGAGACCAGCGCCTTACTTGCTCCGGTATCTATTTTAGCAGCGAAAGCCGGTGGGGTTCACTTATTGCTGGGAATGACAGTTATTACCGGGGCATCGCAAGTTTTATTCAGCCGGGTGATACATAAGCTGCGGGTATTGTTTCCTGTAGAGATAGCCGGACTTATTATTATGCTGATGCCGGTTGCTTCAATTCGCTACAGCTTTTTCAGTTTTGTCGGAGACGGCAAGGGCAATGATGGCTTGGAAGCCGGTGTGGCATTTGTTACCTTGGCCGTAATTATGTTTATGTTTGTCTGGGGTAAAGCCTGGATGCGGCAATATTCGATAGTGACCGGATGCATTACCGGTTTTTTCGTCTCCTATATCACCGGACTCTTTGGCAGTGATCGACTGCTTACCATTTCACAGGCGCCGGTAATGGCTTTGCCTAATATGAGTCATATTGGCTGGGCATTTGACGGTGAATTGTTGATGCCTTTTTTGCTTTTGGCTCTTTGTGCCAGCGTAAAAACAATTGGCAATATATCAGTTTGCCAAAAGGTAAATGATGCAAACTGGTCAAAACTTGACATGCAATCAATTGGCGGCGGGATATTGGCCGAAGGACTCGGTACAATGTTAAGCGGACTTATGGGAACGATGGCGCAAACTACCAGTTCCGGCAGTATTGGCCTTGCTATTGCGACCGGTGCTGTCAGCCGCTACATCGGGTATTGTGTAGGGACGATGTTCATTTTGCTCGCCTTTTTTCCCAAGATAAGTTCTGTGTTTGCGGTTATGCCTGAACCTGTTATGGCTGCCATTTTAATGGTGCAAATTGTGTTTGTTATTCCGGCAGGAATGCAGATGTGTACTTCGCGCATGCTGGATACCCGTAAGATCTTTGTTTTGGGAACCGCCATTACGGTTGGCTTAGCTGTGGAAATGTTTCCGGGGTTCGAAACTGGCTTTCCTGTATATTTACAGCCTTTGTTTAAATCCTCATTAGCAGCTACGGCATTTACGGCGGTTTTGATGAACCTGCTTTTTCGTATCGGTATTTCCCAACATCAGGTAATGGAAATGACCCCAGGAAATATTACCTCAGAAGAGATCGCTTATTTTATGGAAAGTAGTGGAGCTGCCTGGGGGGCACGCCGCGAAATTATTAACCGGGCTGCGGCTGTCATTAATGAGTTTATGGAATCAACCGCAGAGTTAAACTTAGTACAAGGCCAGGTCAGGGTCGATGTTAGTTTCGAAGAATTTAACCTGGATATTGACCTTGATTACACAGGCGCGCTAATGCAATTTCCTGACATAAGACCAACTGCAAATGAACTCCTGGAAGATGAAACAGCTATGAGCAGGATGCCGGGTTTTCTGATCAAACAACATGTAGATTGGCTCAAGGCGGATGCTCGGGAAGAACGGTGCCATATTAGACTTCATTTTGATCACTAAGTAATGCCGAAACAGGGCAAGAATAGGTATTATGTCTCATAGTAATAAATTTCCGCATATGGTAAAATAATAAAATCAAAAAAGTAATAGCAGATAATATTCTTATTTTACTAAGGAAGGGGGAGTTTTTATGAAACAAGTTGAAGACGTGCTTAAGCTGATGCATGAATATCAAAAGCGGACCAATAAACCCCTCAAGCTGATAAAAATGTCCCAACAAACCTTTGCAATGGTACGCAACGAATTTGCCGTGGTCTCAGGCAGTCGCAGCCAGGAATTCAATGGCGCAGCTATTGAATTCTGCACCGAAGCCGAAGAAGATATGTATTATGAAGAGATGCTGTGATTGTTGCAAGCAAGCTCAGGTAAAAATGAAAAATGGATGCAATGGTGTATCAACGGTGTATCTATAACAATAAGCATAAGCTTGCCATAACGGCAGGACTTATGCTTATTGTTATTAGGGGGTTATTTTTTCAGATGATAAGGAATTGTGGTAACTACTACATCCTCTTTAAGAATGAGTAATGTTCGTAGTATCCAGCCTGTTTGATTATGCAGGAATCTATGCCACCATTTTTTTGTTTCAAATTCAGGAATCAAGATAGTAATAAAATCATCAGGAGCTTTGTTTTTGCGCAGTTTTTCAATAAAATGGATAATTGGGGAAATGACAAGTCGATAAGGCGAATAGATGGTTTTTAATTGAACTCCTGGGTCCCAGACTTTCCATTTTTCTTCGACTTTGCGTCCCAGTTCCTTATCGGTAGTAACATGTAAAGCAATAATATCCTTACTAATAGAATGAGCATACCTCATTGTTTGAACGACTACACTTGTCGGACTGGAAACAGGAACTACAATAATATTTTTTCCTACAGGCGCTTGTTCAAGAGATTGCCATTCATCAAGGGACAAATGCAGTTGCTCTGCCATGTCGGCGTAGTGCTGTTTTATGGCCTTGAAAATATAAATCATGCAAGGAATAAACAACAGTATAACCCAAGCGCCGTAGATAAACTTTGTAACAGTAATAATTAAGACAACAAGCCCGGTAATAACAGCACCAAATGCATTGATGATTGCCCTCATTCTCCATTTTGCCCCTCTTTCCCGCTGCCAATGAACAACCAGGGCTGTTTGGGCAATCGTAAAGGAAAGGAAGACGCCAATCGCATAGAGTGAAATCAAATGCTCAACATTGCCGCTAAAGCCGGCAATCAATGCACCGGCAAATACACTTAGTAGTATAATCCCGTTAGAAAAGCTTAACCGTTCCCCTCGGATTCCCAGGTACCGTGGCATATACCCATCACGCGCCAGGATGGACAGCAGTAGAGGCAAGCCGTTATAAGAGGTATTTGCCGCTAAATATAATACCAGCATGGTAGCAATTTGGAGAAAATAGTACATCCACCCCCGGCCAAATGTTTCTTCGGCTAGCAGTGACAGCATTGTCACATTTTCTTGCGGCAGGATGTGATTGTGGAGAATCAGAAAAGTGGTTCCTGTCAGCATAATTCCAAGCATGCCTGCCATAAAAAAGGTGGTCTTGATCGCATTTTCGGCCTGAGGCTTTTGGAACATGGGAACACCATTGGAAATGGCTTCAATTCCGGTCATGGAACTACATCCACTGGCAAAAGCGCGCAGCAGCAGTGCCAATACCATTAAGTCGAAAGGCTGTTTTGCTGCGGAATTTGCCGGAATAACAGGGACAGTTCCGGTAAAAGCCTGATAAGCACCAGTAAAAATTAAGACAAACATACTTAGCACAAATAAATAAGTCGGTAATACAAAAACATTGGAGGACTCTCGTACGCCGCGCAGGTTAACAAACATTAAAATGCCAAATAAAACCAATAAATCAATAGTTACCTCTGAACCGATTAGGTTGGGAAACGCAGAGATAAGAGCCTCAGTTCCCGAGGAAACACTAACAGCGACTGTTAGCGTATAATCGGCAAACAAAGCGGCAGCAGCTACCAGGGCGGGAAACTCGCCAATAGTATTTTTGGCAATGGCGTACGAGCCGCCGCCGCCAGGATTGGCCCGAGATACCTGAACATAGGATAGGGTAACAATAGCGAGTAATACTAAAATTGCGGCAGCCACATAGCCAATATAGCCATAAAGCAGTAACCCCGGCACAGCCAAAGTGATCGCAATTTGCTCTGGACCGTAACCGACCGACGAAAGTGCGTCAGACGAAAAAATGGAGAGCGCTTTCCACTTAGGTAAATGTTCAGCAGTAAGCTCACGGTTATGGAGTGGACGACCTATAAATAATTGCCTTAGTTGACGGTACATAAATACCCCTCTCATCATTAAAGATATTTCTTTTCGGACAGTTATATTGTACCTGTATTACTAGCAAAAAAGTCGTCAAGAAATAGATCAATGATGTAAAGAAAGTGTAAAGAACCGTAAGACAAGCCGCTAATGATCCATTAACCGGTAGCCAACACCTGATTCAGTAATGATATGACATGGTTGTGTCGGATCTGCTTCAATTTTGCGGCGGAGCTGCCCAATATAAACCCGGATATAATGCGTGTCTTCATTATAGGCGGTACCCCAAACGGCTTTTAATAACTGCTTATGGGTCAACACCCGACCACGATGTTGGGCTAGTATTTTAATTAACTCATATTCGGTTGGCGTGAGTTTTACTTCGCGTCTGGCAACTGTTACTCGTCTTTGGACAAGATCAACAACAAGATCGCCGCAAGTTATGACCGGTTCGTGCTCTGAGGCTGCGGCCCGGCGCAGCGATACCCGCATCCTGGCCATGAGTTCGCCAACACTAAAGGGTTTAGTTACATAATCATCAGCCCCGGCGTCCAGGGCTTCGATCTTTTCTTGCTCCTGATCACGTACTGTTAAAACAATAATAGGTGTTTGCGACCATTCGCGGATGGCTTTCACAACCTCTTTGCCGTCCATATCAGGCAAGCCTAAATCAATGATTAAGATATCAGGCTTAAAAATGGCTGCCCGGTTGATGCCATCTACTGCGGTTGCGCATTCGTCGATTTCGTAACCATGGGCGCTAAGAGAGACTTTTAGGAGTTTTCTGATCGGTGGTTCATCGTCAATAACTAAGACACGCATTCCTTTACTCATAATTACACAATCCTTTCGGGAATAACAACTTTCTCAGCCGCGGGGATGGCAAACGAAATCCTTGTTCCGCCACCAGCGCGTCTTTCGGCCCAAATCCTGCCGCCATGTGTCTCAACGATGCCTTTGCAGATCGATAATCCCAGGCCTGTGCCGCTGATATGTTTGGGCTGCTGGATGCGATAAAATTTGTCAAATACTTTATTGAGATCCTCTTCCGGGATGCCTACGCCATTATCGGAAACTGAGATAACAACAGCGGTTTCCTGGGGGACGGCGCTAATCAGGATAGTGCTGCCAGGCGGAGAATATTTCATGGCATTGTCAATAAGATTAATCAACACCTGTTCTAATAAAACACAGTCAGCCTTAAGCATTGGTATAGTGGGAGGCATGGTAATAGTAAGACTGTAGTGTTTGGTTGATTCTTTAAGCCGGTTTAGTGACGTTCCAATGATATCTTCAATATCACACCAGTCAATTTTAAGCTGCATCATGCCACTTTCAAGACGGGCCGTATCCAAAAGGTTTGCGATAATCCGCTCCATTCTTGCAGCTCCGTCCTGAATGGTTTCAAGCAGCTCCTGCCTGGCTGCTTTGGAGTAGACAGCTTCTGCTTCCACAAGCGTTGAGACAGAGCCGATAATGGAGGCTAATGGTGTTTTTAACTCATGGGAAATTGAGTTAAACAAGGCTGTACGCAGCTTGTCTGACTCCAAGAGGAGGGCTGCTTCCCTGGCTTTTTCCGCCAGTTTTACGCGTTCAAGGGCAATTGCCGCCAGCCCTGTCCAGGCATCTATCAGGCGCTTTTCCTCCGGTAATACATTCTTTTCTTGTATATGTACGCCTAAAATTCCGACAATGCTGTCGGTAGTTTTGAGGGGGATATATAAAAACATGGCATCTGACATCGTAGCAGTTGAACGCCCGGCTGCTTGGCCATGTTCAAAACTCCAGGCTGCTGTCGCTAGTTCGGTTGCATTTTGTGGTAAAGGCTTATTTTTATCGCTGATGGTATAGCTATCGGCCCGAATACTTAGTTGGCCAGAAAGATCAGGTAGTAGCACAATAACAGAACTGCCGATGGTTTCAGCAGCTTGTTTTACTAAGTGGCGGGCAATCAGGTCTATATCAATAATCCCCGCAATTTCCCTGCTAAACTGATACAGCGCACGGGTGCTTGTTTCCCGCTGACGGGCTGATGCAGCTTCATGGCGCAATAGCTCTGTGCGGCCACCAATAACAAAAGCAATGATCAAAAAGATGGCAAAACTCCAAAGATAGCGAATATCGGCAACGCTAAAGGTCAGAGTTGGTGGCACAAACAAGAAATCAAACGCAGCCAGGCCGCATAAAGCGGTAAAATAAGAAGGCCAGCGGCCCCACCAGAAGGCGCTTAAAACTACCGGAAGTTGATATAATAGGGCAATATTAATAAGTTCTATTTTTTCTTCAAAGTAAAGAGAAAAAAGTGTAAATAGAGTAATCATAGCTAATCCGTTCAGGCAGTGCCTCCAAGGCAAGGGGGCTTCTTTGGGCATTGTGCGAATGCCGTCATGCTGATCCTGCTCCGCAGTACCCTGAATTACATAAATATTTATACCGCCACTATTGCGAATTAGTTTATCAACCAAAGAACCGTGCCAAAGTTCCCGGAGACGGCTATGCTGCGGTTTGCCGATAACAATCGCGGAAACATTCTGGGCACAAGCTGCTGCGAGAATTTCCTGAGTAGGATTTTCACCGACGATTGTCAGTGTTTTGGCGCCAAGATCTTCTGCAAGCCGCATGTTTTTAGTTACTCGGTCTCGTTCGCTATCGCCTATAGGAAAACGGCGGGCAGGTGCTTCAACATGGACGGCTATTAATTCAGCCTGGATTCCTGCGGCTAACCGGCGAGCGGCCCTGATTAACTGGGCCGAAAAAGGACTGGCGCTCACACATACCATGACACGGTCGGCAGCCGGCCAGGGACCATTGATGTTGTGTTTGTGCATATAGGCGCTCATATCTTTATCTACACGCCTGGCTGTAAAGCGTAAAGACATCTCTCGCAAGGCATTAATATTACCCAGACGGAAAAATTTGCGCATGCTGTCTTTGCTATCGGGAGGAGCATGAATTTTGCCTTCTTTGAAACGCTTAAGCAATTCCTCGGGTGGAATGTCAATAAGCTGGACATTGGCGGCAGTTTCGAGAATCTGGTCAGGAATTGTTTTGGAAACTGTAAATCCGGTTATTTTGGTGACAATGTCATTTAAACTTTCGACATGCTGAATGTTAAGAGTTGTATAAACATGAATACCGGCGTTGAGAAGCTCCTCCACATCCTGAAAGCGGCGAGCGTGACGTGAACCGGGAATATTGTCATGAGCCAGCTCATCGATCAGGACCAGCTCCGGCTTTCGCTGGAGAATGGCTTCGATATCCAGTTCAGGAGTAAGCCTATCGTCAATATAGCCAAGCCGGGTCTGGATTTGTGGCAAGCCTTCCAGTAGCTGCTCGGTTTCCGGCATACCATGTGTTTCTACCAAGGCTACAGCTACATCATAACCTTCCTTAAGCCGCTGATGAGCGGCTTCCAGCATGGTATAGGTTTTGCCAACTCCAGGTGCGGCTCCTAAAAAAACTGTCAGGTTGCCTCGGGCTTTACTTAATTGGTTCATAGTTTATGCATATCCTTTTTTAGCAATTATCTTTAAGTATACTACTATTGACTAGGCTGCCGGTAGGTATATCTTTTAAGAACTCGGATTTGTTATACTGTGTAACAATGTCCATAATAGTTTTAATGCTTTCGCTGATATATTTGTTTTTATAATAGACGATATTAAACGATCTGTCCCAGGCATTTTCACTGCTTTTAATAGCATAGAGCTTGCCGCTTTTTAGTTCTTCTTCCACCAGGCGGATCGAGATAGCCGCCAGGCAGTTGTTTTCCATTACCGCCTTTTTTATTACATCCGGGCAGGTTACCTCCCAGCCTATTTTATAATTCACGCCATGTTTCTGCAGATCGTTCTCAAACAATTCCCGGGTACCGCTGCCTTCTTCGCGCATAACAAAAGACTGGTTTTCCAGCTCCGAGATTGCAATACTGCTGCGTCCTGCAAACCTATGATCTTTGCCGCAGATAATCACTAGATAATCTTTTACTACCGGGATATTAATCAAATCATGGTTTTTGACTTGCCCTTCCACAATGCCAATGTCGAGTTCAGCTTTGAGAATTTTTTCTTCGATAAATTTTGTATTGTTCATATAAGCAAAGGTTTCAATCTGTGGCATTTGATGCCTAAAATCCTTTAAGAGAGAGGGCAGCAGGCAGGAGCCAACCGTTATAGTGGCGCCAATACGTATTTTTTCGGCATGGCCTTCAGTAAACATGTAGTTGTTTAACTCATCAAATTGCTTTACTGCGATTCGGGCATAGGTAAGCAAATTTTTGCCGGTCTCGGTGATATACAGTTTTTTGCCGATACGTTCAAATAATAATACCTCATAATAGGTTTCTAATTCTCTTACTGCTTGGCTTACTGTTGGTTGTGATATAAAATATTTGGCGGCGGCAGAACTCATTGTGCCGGTTTCTGCCACCGCAATAAAGATTTTCAAATGTCTTATTGTCATGTGTTCTCCTTGTTTAACTAGTGCCATTATAGGTTTTACCTATGATTAATATAAAATAATATCACTTTAATAATTAATCAACAAGTGTTATATTGAAGATATGGTGTGTAAACAGGACAGACACGGGTTTTAGTGCATAATCCTTCCTATAAGGATGGTTAAATAGAATCAGGGGGTATACAAATGGCTACATTAACAGTAAGCAAAGAAGATGAAAAAAGAGTAAAGGCGCTCGGGTTTCTAAGTAACAAGGGAACTGATAATTTTTCCGGACGAGTGCTAACCGTAAATGGTGCGATAACGGCTGCGCAGATAAAGTGTATTGCTGAGGCCGCTGAACTATTTGGCAATGGCATTCTTACCTTTACAACCAGACTTTCGGTGGAATGTCAGGGTATACCCTATGACAAGCTTGAAGATTTCCGTGCTTATATTGCCAAAGCAGGTCTTAGGACTGGTGGCACAGGCGCGAAAGTTCGCCCGGTTGTATCCTGCAAAGGGACTACCTGCCAATATGGTCTTATTGATACCTTTGCGTTGTCTAATGAAATTCATGAACGGTTTTTTAATGGTTATACCAATGTAAAATTGCCGCATAAATTTAAAATTGCCGTAGGCGGCTGTCCGAATAACTGTGCCAAACCTAACTTAAACGATGTAGGCATTATCGGTCAAATCATACCTGATTTTGAAGCCGACAAATGTAAAGGCTGTAAAAAATGTTCAGTGGAAGCCGTATGTCCCATGCAGGCGGCCACTGTTGTTGACGGCGTTTTAAAAATCGATTCCGACAAATGCTGTCACTGTGGGCTGTGTATTGGAAAATGTAATTTTGATGCCATTGTAGATGGTAAACGGGGGTACAAGATATACCTTGGCGGCAGATGGGGTAAACGCGTGACAATCGGCGGTACTATGAACAAAATTTTTACCGATAAAGAAGAAGCACTTGCCGTTATTGAAAAGGTTATTCTCCTATATCGTGAGCAGGGAATAACCGGTGAACGCTTATCGCAGACTGTCGAAAGACTGGGTTTTGCCAATGTAGAAGCGCAAGTATTGGCAGATGAAATACTAACAAGAAAGCAAGCTGTTTTAGCTGACTAATTGTTTGGTTATCGGATAAACTACGAGAATACCTATGTGATTGCGGAGGGAATCAGTAATGCCAATCTACGAGTATTCATGCAAAAAATGCGGAAAAATAGTGGAACTGTTACAAAAAAGCGGTACAGATAAGGCAGGGATTATTTGTCCGGTTTGTGGTGAAGACACCCTGACAAAAATGTTTTCTGTAACAGCTCCGTCGCAAATGGCAAAGAGTTCGTCAAGCGGCTGTGATATGGGGAATAGCGGAGCCTGCGGCGGCTGTTGTTCAGGCTGTCATTAAAACGATACAAAAATATGAATGCCCTACAGTTCGAAAATCAGAACCGTAGGGCATTTAGCATATGAGATTAGCGAGGTGGAGTAAGATGAAAGGTAAGTCAAAACCTAATAAACCAGTTGAGTCATCTGATCTGGTAACTGTGCGGCGAACCTGGAACAGTTGGGAAACTGCCCAGGTTTATGTCGGTGATGTGTCCAATCCCCTCTGGGACATTGTTAGCGGTGGAGTAAAGGAGTCTGCTCCTGATGCGTTAATTTATGGGTATATATGGTGTGATACCATTGTCTCCGGCAGTATTGCCCATTCGTGTTTACATGGTACTGCTCCCCACAGCATCAAGATCTGTATTCTGCGAAAAGACAACCCGCCACGCATTTTCAACCATTTCTTAGCGCTGGTGGGACCCAAACCGGCTTCATGGCAGCGCTAATGGAGTGTTTTGCTGGAAAGTCCTTTTGCCGGTTAGCTGCCTGAGAGGACCGGATAAGTAAAGAGCAAAATGTGAAGTAAATTTAAACAAAAATGAGCAATAATAGCGGCTTCAATATGGCCGGTTTTTTGATAAATCCAGCCATAGCCAAACCCGGCTAGTGTTCCCCAGGCGCTATAGGCAATTCCGCCTGCATAATGAGCAAAGCCAAACAAGAGAGAAGCAAGTGTTAACGAGGCCCAAGTCCCCCAAGAATATCTCGCAAATGCCAAGCTAAGCTTTTTTTGAACAAAGCCCCGGAAAAAGGCTTCTTCTGCCACGCTCACAATAAGCAGGTTATTTATCAGCCAAAGTGGTAGAATTTCCGGCAGCTTGGGCTCAACATTGATTTTGCCTGACAGCCAGGCAGAAAAGAGCAGTAGTACAGCAAATATCAGGGAAAAAGGCAGGGTTTGTTTCAGTATTGCCAGCCAATCTTTTTTTGTAGTTATCAAGCGGTGGGATATGCCGAGAATAAATAGGCCTACAAACGCTTTGTCAAAATTAAGATATAAGGTAAAAGGAACGGCATTTTTACTGATAACTGCGCCTGAAAGCACTTTAAGATTGTGGAAATAAGGGATAGCATGTGCGCCGAGTCCGAACGACAAAAGCAGAATTATGGCAACGGCAAGGAAGCGGCCAGGCAAAGGCGCTTCTTTTTTTTGCGCGTAATATAAGGCCGCGGCAAGCAGTGCCAATGGCAATAGAGCAGGAAAATCAAGTTGCCGGCTCAGTAGTGCCAAGCCACAGGCGATCCCGGCAAATACAACCCAGAGCGGAACTTGCCGGAGTCTATAAACAGGTGGCGACCATAAACACATAATCGAAAAAAATAAAAAGCTGTAACTTAGCGTGATAAACCATGAAAGTTGCATAGTATTCTCCCGTCATATTAGTCTTAAAGGACATTGCGTAACCATAACATAGTTTTAATGTTGACTTTTCTATTATTCGAGTAATTAGGTTAGGACTTTTTTGTAAAATGAAATACAATAATTGCTAAAGTATAGAAGTTTAAAAGGTTTATGTTCACACTTGTAGAAAAAAATAATAGCTCATTTAACTATTTTACAATAAATTCAAAAGTTTGAGGAGTTTTAGATGCCAAGAGTAGAAGTCTTTTTGCCGATAGATAATATAATTTTATATTTAGTTATTGCTGCTGTTTTTGAGGCACTAGCCGTATACCTCTTCCAGTTCCGACGAATACCAGGGGCATTGCTGCTGGTTTATTGCCAAATAGCGAAAGGCTTTTGGGTACTGGCCAAACCCTTTGTCAGTTTACAGCCAGATCTGCCGGGAAAACTGTTTTGGGTTAATTTTAACGAATGGACGCCCATTCTGCTTACCTATTTCTGGTTTGAATTTATTTTGCAGGTCAGCCAGCAAAAAAACAGGCTGATAACGGTTATTCAGGTGTTGAGTCGGGCAACAGTGGTAAGCTTGCTGCTCATTATTAGTTTTGACAGTATGCTTGGCTGGTACTGGGGGCCAATGACCTTTGACGGTCAGGTTTTATCGATTGTTGCCGGGCCGGCAGCCAAGGTAAACGCCATTTTTTGTTATGCCCTGAATTTGTTATCATTGGGGCTGTCGGTGCGCTGGGTATATTGCAGTAATGGCTTGCGGCGTCAACAGGCTGTGGCAGTGTCTGTAACTCCGGTATTCAACTTAATCGGTATTATATTAGGGTATACCTTTGAGCTTCAGGCCGTACCGCCACAGGTGCCTGGCCTACTATTATCCGCAATTTATGTAACAGGGGTTTTTTACTGGTGGCGGATTTACAGTATTCTGCCGTTGGCTCAGGAGGCTGTCACCCGTAACATGAATGACGGTCTGTTGGTTGTTGATAAAAAAAGCTATATTGTTGACCTGAATCCGGCAGCAAGTACAATCCTTGCCGGGATTGCGGTAACAATAGGCGACAAATTTTCCGCAATCATTGCCGCCTGGCCGGAATTGGCGGCAATGGGCGATAAGCCAACTTTGGAAGTCAGCAGAATTTTTAATGGCTTGCAGCGTTTCTATCTAATCAGCACACTCCAGTGTAAAACACCACAGGGTCATGTCATCGGACAAACTTTTATATTCAAAGATATTACTGAGCAAAAACGCGATCATGCCAAGCTGATGGATCAACAAAAAGCCCTGTCTATCATGGCTGAGCGCGAACGTCTGGGGCGGGAACTGCATGATGGACAGGGTCAGTTATGGAGTTATATTAATGTTCAGGTGGAAGCAGCTCGTTCGCTGTTAGACAAAAAAGATTTTGTTCAGGCTGATTTGCTGCTGGAAAAAGTGGCTGGCGTGACCCAGGATGTTCATGTTGATCTCCGGGAATCCATAACCGGCCTGCAGCTTTCTGCCACTAAGGAAGGGATATGGCAGACCTTGGATGAGTATCTGCAATGGTTTAAGCAAAATCATGGGATAGATACCGAATTGCTGCTAAGTGAGGAAGTTGTCGCCGGGCTGCTACCGCCGACCACCGAGGTGCAGTTGCTGCGAATTATCCAGGAGGCCTTAACCAATATTCGAAAATATGCCAAAGCCCAAAAGGCCAGGGTTGCCATCCTGGTTAAGGATGACAATATTGTCGAGATCCAGGTGGAAGATGACGGCTGCGGTTTCGATCTTACCGCCGTAGCGGCGAAAAAAGGCAGTTTTGGTTTGAAAATTATGCAGGAACGGGCAGCGGAAATCGGGGCGCAGTATCAGATCTGCTCCAAACCCGGAACCGGTACCAAAGTCATTGTGCAAGTGACGATAGCTGAAGAATCGGCGGCAGACACAAGAAAGGACATATCGCTATGAGAGTACTGTTAGTAGATGATCACGCCTTGTTTATGGACGGAATGAAAAATCTGTTGACTGCCAATGATATTGAAGTTATAGGAACAGCCACAAATAGCCGGGAAGCGCTGGACAAAACCCAGGAATTGGCGCCTGATGTTATTTTGATGGATGTGCAGATGCCGGATGGTGACGGAATTACGGCTACACGCCTGATCAAAGCCGATTTTCCTGAAACCAAAATCGTGATGCTGACAGTTTCGCAAGATGACAGTCACTTATTTGAAGCCATCAAAGCCGGTGCTTCCGGCTATCTGCTCAAAGGGCTGCCGAAAAAGCAGTTCCTGGAATTATTGGCAGGGTTAAATGACGGTCAGTCGCCGCTTTCGCCGGGCTTGGCCGCCAAAGTGTTGGCAGAATTCGCCAAACTGCAGCAGGAACGTGACCTGGCACAACAGGTTGCCAATAAGACCGCTTTGTTAACTTCTCGGCAAATTGACATTCTTAAGCTGGTAGCCCAGGGGCTAACCTACAAAGAAATTGGCGATCAAATGAATGTCAGCGAAGCCACAGTAAAATATCATATGGGCGAAATTACTGCCAGGCTGCAGCTCGAAAATCGCTCGCAAGTGATTGCCTTTGCATCAGAAGTAGGTCTGACTGCGGACTGACCAACAGTGAAACAGCCAGCAAATGTCTAACGTACGGGTTTCTATGACCACGCCAACAGCAATTGACAGATTAGCTGCCACTTGCAGCAGTAACTTCCAATAGCAGGGATAAGAAAACTATATAAGTATCGATTGAAAAAAGTATAGGAAAACTATACTTTTTTTTTGTTAGAAACTATACTTTCGTCTAGTGTGCTTTGGTAAGGATTCTGTTACGCTTTTAAGCAAAGGATTGCATGTAATAAAAAAGTTGGTGAAATATTGAAATTGATGGAAGTCTGTTTTGCGGCGATTCCCTGTATCTGTCCATGCTAACGGTCAGATTAAAGCAGGAACAGCGGTAAGAAGATGCTATAGAAAGAAGGTTGAATCATTATGGCAAGACTCTTGCGGCGTTTCCGGCGGCGAACGACTGAAACGCTTTTGGCGGCGATGCTTGGGGCAACTGTATTGGCAGTAACGCCCTCAACTGCCCATGCTGATCTGGGGGCACAAGAATTTTACGACGGTGTTTCGCATATCATATCGGACAACATTACCACAGGCAGCAACTACGCCTTACAGGTTTACAACCCCGGCACAAGCGCGTCCATGAACGGTTTTACGATAAGGAGTAGTGGCCCTGTCAGTGTAGGGGTGAATGGGTGGGGCGCCCTGCAACTCACTGACGTTATTATCTCTCACTCAGGCGATTATGCGCTTGTCAGTGATTTATCGGGCAGTGCCACGATGGAGGGTGGCAGTATTACCACCACCCGCGTGAATGCTACCAACGGAGTTTATCCGTCGGCCTGCGCTGTGCTCGCACAAAGAGGCGGCACAATAGAGCTGCGAGATGTAACTATCCAAGCTGCAGGAACTGCTCTCTACGCCGATTCATATGACCAACCCACTTCCGGTCCCACAATTACCGCCAGCGTCAATGGTCAGAACATCAGTGGCGGCACCGCGTTGCTGAACGCAGTGGGGAGCGGTAAGATCAACCTTACCGCCAGCAGTGGTAGCCGGCTTTATGGCATCGTGACTATATCAAACCCCGCCACCGCTGTTGCCAACCTTACTTTGAACAGCGGCGCGACCTGGACAAATCCAGGCAATTCCATCCTTAGCAACCTCACTTTGAACAATGGCATAGTCACCTTCGCCGCGCCGTCTGCCGGCAGCTACAAAACCATCACCATCAACGGCAACCTGACCGGCAGCGGCGGCGTATTCAATCTGAACGCCAACCTTGGCGCCGGGCTGGCCGACCTTATCACCATCAACGGAAATACGAGCGGCGTCTATCAACTGAGCATCAATAACCAAGGCACCGCCGCAGCAGCGCGTAGTGCGGTAAAAGTCGTGCAATTAAACCCAGGCGCGACCAATACTGCCAGTTTTAGTGGCAGCGATATCGGCGCCTACCGCTACGGCGTAGCCCAAGGCTCGACCCTTGGCGGTTATAGTGGCGTTAACAGTGCCGCCGATTATTACCTGTATAATGCCGGCAAGCCATCCAACGTTTCGCAAAGCGCAGTCGCCAGCAGCGCCGGCAGCGTAATCGCTTGGTACGGCGAAATGAATGAAATCCGCAAGCGGATGGGTGAATTGCGCCTGGGCCGACAGTCAAGCGACGACTTTTGGAGCCGGACCTATGCGACTAAGTTTAACGTCAAACCGGCCGGTGCCGAATCATACACTCAGATTACACACGGCATCGAACTGGGTAAAGATAATCCGCAAGCGTTTATCGGCGGCAAAAAAATCACCGGCTTTCTCGTCGGCTACGGCAAAGGTGACAGCAGCTTAACCAGCGGCGGCAGCGACACCACTGATAGCACCTATCTAGGCGCGTATAGCAGCTGGGTGCGTGACGACGGCAGCTATTTTGACCTGATCGGCAAGTACAACTGGTTTAACCACAAATATGCCGCACCGGTTCTCGGCGGCGGCAGTGACAGCGGCAGCTATCGCAACCAGGGTCTTGGATTGTCGGCGGAAATCGGCAAGCACATTGCACGCGAGGACGGCTTCTTCATTGAACCGGCGCTTGAACTGTCGACGCTGTGGTCAAGCAGCGCGTCTTATACCAGCGCAAATGGCCTTGCCGTTACCGTGCCGTCAGCCCATTCCCTTCAACTGCGTCTTGGCTGCACTGTCGGAAAAACCTGGCAGGGAAAGAGCGGCGCAGCCCGCCAACTCTACGGCAAATTATCCTGGGTCAATGAATATGCTGGCAACAGCAGTGTGCGTGTCGATACAGCCTCGTTCGATGCCAGTCTGAAAGGGCACCAATGGGTAGCCGGTGTCGGTTTCGTGGAAGACAGCAAAAATCATCAGCTGTACCTTGATGCGGAAAAATCCTGGGGCAACTCTATCAGCAAAGTCTGGGGCGTCAATGCTGGCTATCGCTGGAAGTTGTAATGGTAAATGGTTGCTTTGCATTGAGGAAGCTGGTGAAACTTTGAAACAGGTGGAAGTAGTGTTCTGCGGCAATTCGTTATATCTCTGCGGTTTGGCTGCAAGCCTGCAGCAAAAAGAACAATTTCGTATCTGCTGGATGGAGTATGAACCGATGAATGCTCTTCCTGAGCTAAAAATGCTTTGTCCTGATGTGTTGGTGATGGAAGCAGCCAACTACAATGCGAAAATGGCCAGTAGTTTGCGTAAAAAAAGTGATCCGGTAATTATCGTAGTGTATCCTGAAACCGATTCGCTGGAAGTGTTTTGGGAGAACCGGCGTTATACAACGGCAATTGATAGTTTGATAAGCGTAATTACAGATGTCACTGCCGGTAACCAAGCGTAAATAATAACTAAACAACGACAGGAAAAAGCAACAGCCTTGCATTACGCCAAAAGAATATGGCAGATGCAAGGCTGTTTGTTATCCTAAAATCTCATTAATACATTCTCGGCATACTTGGATGATCGCAGGCATATCAGCACGCTTAATGGTCAGCGGCGGGTTAAAATAGAGAACATCGCCAAGCGGCCTGAGCACTACGCCTTTGGCTAACGTCTTTTTATAAATCTGATAACCGATACGTTTACCGGAGTCAAAAGGCTGCTTACTCGATTTGTCAGCAACCAGTTCGATGGCATTAATCAGGCCAATTGACCGGATTTCACCAACATGCGGGTGATCAGCCAGTGAGTCTAGTAGCAGTTGGTGGAAGTAAGGTGCATTTTCGTTGGCCTTTTCTAAGATTTGCTCTTCCTTTAAAATGGCCAGCACTTCATTAGCTGCCGAGCAGGCCAGTGGGTTGCCGCTGTAGGTGTGGCTGTGGAGAAAGGCTTTGCCTTCGCCGTAGTCGGCATAAAACGCGTCATAAATGGTTTGGGTGGTTACTGCCAGTGCCATCGGCAAATAGCCGCCAGTCAGGCCTTTGGACAGACAGATGATATCTGGTGAGATGCCGGCATGGTCACAGGCGAACAGCTTGCCTGTGCGGCCAAAGCCTGTGGCGATTTCATCGGCTATTAGGTGAACCTTGTATTTGTCGCAGGCTTCGCGGAGTTTTTTGAGATACAGCGGCGGATATATTCGCATCCCGGCCGCTCCTTGGACAAGCGGTTCGGCGATAAAGGCGCAGACTGTGTCAGCATGCTCGGCAAAAGCCGCTTCTGCATCGGCGAAACATTGCGCCTGGCAGCTGTCGCGATGTTGATTATAACGACAGCGGTAGCAGTCCGGTCCGTCAACCCGGATAATATCAAGCAGCATGGGTTTATAGATTTGGGAATACAAATCCACGCCGCCGACAGAAAGGGCGCCAACAGTTTCGCCATGATACGCGTCACTTAAGGCCATAAACCGTGTTTTCTGCGGCTGGCCTGTCTGATAATGATACTGAAAACTCATTTTCATGGCAGCTTCAATAGCAGAAGAGCCGTTATCGGTGAATAAGAACTTGGTCAGACCTTTTGGCAGCAGGCGGGAAAGACTGTCACAGAGATTAATGGCCGGGGCGTGAGAGAAGTTTGCGAAGATGACATGTTCTAGTTTGTCAATTTGGTTTTTGACAGCATTGTTTATGCGGGGATTGCAATGACCGAGCAGATTGCACCACCAGGAACTCACTACGTCGGCATACTTTTTGCCGTCAACATCGTAAAGGTATAAGCCTTTTGCATGGTCGATTATAATAGGCGGCAACTCTTCATAGTCCTTCATCTGGGAACAGGGATGCCAGATATGCTGTAAATCTTTTTGTACTAAATCCATAGCTTAGACCTCCTTGAACAGCTGGCAAAGTGCAGATGTATCGATATCCAGACAGCTTGCGTGCTCAGGAACGCAGGCGATGACTGGCACTTTGGTTAAGCGTTCAATCATATTTCGGTTATCTATATGTAAAAAATGAGTATTATCATAGTTGTTAAGAATGAACCCTTTTACTGTAATCCCCAGGCTTGCGGCATAATGTGCGGTAAGAACTGCGTTGTTAATGGAGCCAAGTCCGGCTGAAGATACCACAAGCAAGTCAAGGCCGAGCAACTTGATAATGTCGGTTTGCATCAGGATGGTGTCATCCATGCGTAACGGACAGACAAGGCCGCCGCAGCCTTCTACTGTAAGAAAATCATATTGGTGCGAAAATTTATTGAAGTCAGCCTGGATAACGCGCGCCTCTATTGGCTGGTGCTCTAGCTGGGAGGCCAGATGCGGCGAAACCGCAGTTTTATATATGTAAGAGGTTAACTCTTGCGGTGCTAGCGGGATACCGGCAATATCGGCGACAAACTTGCAGTCGCCGGGAATGAGGTTGCCGGCAATCTCTTCTGCGCCGCTTAACGCCGGTTTATAGTAACCGGCGTTAAGGCCGCTGCTGCGGAGTTTTTTTACAAGTAGACCGCTCACATAGGTTTTGCCAATATCAGTTCCTGTTCCGGTGATAAAGATCGCTTTACTCATGTAGTTTCGCCTCGAATCCAAGAGAGTTCAGCATTGCTAAATCATCACTAATACTGATGCCGGCAGTTGTCAGCATGTCGCCGGAGATGGCAGCGTTGGCGCCTGACTGAAATACGGCTCTGCCCTTATCAGGCAATAAACCTCGTCCGCCAGCCAACCGGATGGCAGCTGTCGGCAAGATAAAACGGTATATGGCGACAATGCGCCGCACTTCCTCAGCTGTGAGTTTAGGCAGGCCGGCAAGTGGTGTTCCTGGTATTGGGTTTAATATATTAACAGGAATGGATTTTATGCCAAGCTCGCGCAGGTCAAGAGCCATGTCAATCCGGTCTTCCAGAGTCTCACCAAGTCCCATAATGCCGCCGCTGCAAACTTCCAGGCCGGCTGCTAAGGCATTTTTGATTGTGGTAATTTTGTCGTCATAGGTATGGGTGGTACAGATTTGCGGGAAATAGCGGCGGGATGTTTCAAGATTGTTATGATAGCGCGAAACGCCGGCTGCTTTAAGCTCTCTAAACTGCTCCAACGACAATAAGCCGTGCGAAGCGCACAGCGAGATAGTGCAGTTATTCCGCAAGGTGCGGTAATGCTCGCAGATTTGCGTCAATTCGTCATCAGACAGTGTCCGACCGGAAGTAACAATCGAATAGCGGTGAACGCCTTTATTTTGGTTATAAAGAGCTTCTTTGAGGAGACTCTCTTCATCCATCAGTGGATATTCTTCAACGTCAGTGTTGTAATGAACCGATTGAGCGCAGTACTTACAGTTTTCCGAGCAGCGTCCGCTTTTGCCGTTAACAATAGTACAGAGATCAAAAGCATTGCCGCGGAAATGCTGGCGCAACTCATCGGCGGCTGAACAAAGTTCTGCCAGCGGTGCGTCATACAGTGTCAACGCTTCCTGCTTGGTCACCTGATGGCCGTTAAGCACAGCAGAGTATAATTGTTGTAGGTTCATTAATATATCAGACTCCTTTTGTAAGATCTTATGTAAGCGCTTCCAGTCGATGGTTGGTAAAGTTTGCGAGTAACCGAGAGTGGGTTATTAGTAAAAAAACTGTAAACCAAAAACGATTGCAAAGGTTAACAATTGAAACGCAATTTACCCTAAAGCTGCACAATTTTTTATTAAAGTAAATCTGCGTATAGGTTTATTATACTGCTTGGACCTATATTGTCAACTAATAACAAAACAATGGTTAACATTACGACTAAGAATCTGGATTGTTTACTCCGGCCTCAAAAGCCATGACTGTCACCTCGCAATTTATCTACAAATGGTAAATCAGCCGGGGCAAAATCGTAATCACTAAGACATGCAATATCAACCCATTCAATAGTATCATGGGAATTAAGTTCAATTTCGCCTGATAACCAAGTACACCAATAAGCTTTAAGTTGAATAGTCCTATTCGGGTACTCATAGATACTTTCCCCGAAAAAGTCACTGACACTTATCTCGATGTTTACTTCCTCTTTTATTTCACGACGGAGGCATTCTTCTGGGGTTTCGCCAACTTCAACTTTGCCACCGGGGAATTCCCATTTGCCGGCTAATTTATCTCCGATCGGTCGACGGGCAATTAGGATTGTACCTTTATCCTGAATAACAGCTGCAATTACTTCAATCAAATTCGTCACCTCTTTTACCTGGGGTTTACTGACCTTTCATCACCTGGGTTCTGAAAATAACCAAAATTAAATACTTCCCAATAACAACCAAAAAAGGACTTTTTCTAAAAAATAAAGGGAATTTATGGATCAATAGGGAAATATATAAAAGGCAATAGGGACGTTGCCGACGGGTTACTGAAAAGTAATCTTTCGGCAACGTCCTATCGTCATTCATTTGAGGAATACAAGAAACCAAAAATTAAGGTGGGATCAGAGTGCAGTTGCTAAAGATGATGAAGAAAAGTATTCAGGTAAAGGTCACGGTAATAGCTGTTGTTAGTCTGTTTATATCATTAAGTATTTTGGGTATTTGCAATTTTTATAATGCAAGAAATATAATCATTGCTGATGCGGAAGAAGCACTTGCTGAGCAGGCTGAGGCCAATGCCCGGGAAATTGCATTATGGAATGAGATGCGTAAAGGCGAGCTTTCCATATTGGCTACAAATCAAAGTGTTGTGAATGGTGATACTGAGGTTGCACTTAACTATTTGGCTTCAGAGGCCAAACGTAATCCCATTTATTCGCGGTTCTGGGTCGTAAATGCGCAGGGGCAGGCTATTCATACCACCAGAGACAGAACCAATATTGTTGATCGCGACTACTTTAAGCAGGTAATGTCTACAGGAGAAGTGGTAGTTACTGATCCGATTATCTCAAAAGTAGACGGAAAAATGGTAGTCTCAGTGGTTGCTCCCATTAAAAGAGATAATAGAATTGTTGGGGTTTTAGGTGGCACAGTTACGGTGGATAGCCTGATTGCCCGTATCAATGAGATTAAAGTGGCGCAAACTGGATATGCCTATGTAATACAAGGCAATGGTTTAACCATTTTTCACCCTGATAAGGAGCGTGTTATGAAAAACAATGCGCTGACCGATCAGGATGCTGATAGTAAGTTAAAAGAAATAACCAACAAGATGGTAAGCGGTGAAAAAGGCATTGCCAGTTATGTTGAGAATGGAGCTACAAAGTATATCGCTTATTCACCGATTGGCGGGTCGCATTGGAGCTTAGGTATTAACGTTCCGGAAAATGAAATTCTTACTAAAACCAAGGCGTTCACAATTACTTCGATTAGTCTCATCGCCTTAATTCTTATTGTTACTTGCGGGTTTGGTATTGTTGCTTCCAGACGGTTGACAAAGCCAATTGTTACCTTAAACAAAACAGTAGAGAAAGTTGCCCAAGGTGATTTAACCATACAAACAGCAGGGCTGGTTCAGCATAAGAGCAGCAAGGCTGACAAGGATGAACTTGATACGTTGGCTGCCAACTTTAATATGATGGTAGTAAATTTAAACAATCTGGTGCAGCAAATCTCGGTTTCGGCAGAACAAGTGGCCGTATCTTCAGAGGAGTTGACTGCCAGTGCTGAACAATCTGCGCAGTCGATAACTCAGGTTGCCGGTTCGGTTGGTGATATTGTGGGTGGAACAGAAAGCGCATTGCAGGCGGTTGATGAAGCGTCAGCAGTAGTAGAGCAAATGTCTGCAGGTATACAGCAGGCTGCCGCTAGCTCTAACCAGGTAGCCGCACATTCTGCACAAGCGGCCGATAAGGCCAAAGAAGGCAATGCTTCGGTTGTCAAAGCTGTTACGCAAATGACCCAGGTTGAACAGACTGTCAATAACTCGGCACAAGTTGTGGCTAAACTTGGTGAGCGCTCCAAGGAAATCGGACAGATTGTTGATGCGATATCCGGTATTGCCGGGCAAACCAACTTACTGGCACTTAATGCTGCAATTGAAGCAGCACGAGCGGGGGAACAAGGAAGAGGGTTTGCGGTTGTTGCTGAAGAGGTCCGTAAATTGGCTGAACAATCCCAAGATGCAGCTAAGCAAATCGCAACTCTGATTGGCGAAATCCAGGGGGATACAGATAAAGCTGTTGCAGCCATGGATGAAGGTACGCGTGAAGTCAAGATCGGAGCTGAAGTGGTTACTGTTGCCGGAAAAGCCTTTGAAGAAATCGCCTCATTGGTAACCAGTGTATCTGAACAGGTTAGAGAGATTTCTGCTGTTATGCAGCAATTGGCAAGTGGCAGTCAGCAAATCGTTCTTTCGGTTAGAACAATAGATAGCATCAGCAAAAATACGGCTGAAGATGCGCAAACCGTGTCAGCCGCCGCTGAAGGGCAGTCAGCATCTATGGAGGAAATTGCTGCTTCCAGCCAAAGTCTGGCCAAGATGGCAGAAGCGCTTCAGCAAGTGATCTGCAAGTTTAAAATCTAATATAAGCGAAGAAAAACAGCTGCTGTTGAACTGACCCCCAAAAGTTAGACCTTAAAAATCCAACTTTTGGGAGGTCAGTTTTTTTGTCTACCGGAATTTATAACAAAATGCTGTTGATATAAAGACGCCTGAGGCTTCTTTGTCACAAGCCAAGTCTTTTCTTATAGAGACAAATAGCTTATTTGTTTGGTATCAGCGGTTTGTTTTGTGTGTTCGTTTCTTTTGCACTATCACGGTTAGAATTGTATTTCGGATCGCCAAAGGTAACTTTTTTTGAACTTTCTTTAATGGCTTGTTTGATTAGTGAAATGGTAATCACCTCCCGGAGATAGTTTGTCCATAAAAAATAGGTGAGACTCGGGATTGTTGGAGATTTTCAACAAAAATAAGAGCGAAGATAATGTGCGCTATAGCAACACTATGAATTTAAGAATTCTCTAGTTTGGCGACACGCTGCTCTAGTTCACTAATTCGCGCAAGTAAAGCTTGCTCTGCGTTTATATTCTCAATTTCGTTTTTGCGATCACAGTCTTGGGATAATAATTCGGCAACTAAGGCAAGCGCATCTCCCAGAACGGTAAAGATCAATGCTAGAAGGATTAATTTATCTATGTCGTCACAGTTCATGGTTGCCAGCTCCTAGATAGTTTATTAAGCATTTTATGCTAGAGCAGCTGCGCTGGTTCAAAACAGGGAGCAGTAAGATATAAAAAAACCTGCAAACAAATGCAGGTTTATAATCGAAAAATATATATTGCTACAGGTGAGTTAAATTCTCTGCCGCCTTGGCGATAAGTAATTTGTAGAGGTTTAAGAATTGTTGCTAACTGCATTAAAAATGTCAGTTAGGATTGAAAAAGGGGTTCGTTTAGGATTATGCATTCTTTTGTCATAATCAAGCTGCAAACGCGCATTGTTGGTCTGCGCATATTTTAAAACAGCACTATAACAGGCTTCCGGAACTGTTTCAGGCAGGACAGGTGCCCAAAAACTAGGATTATACTGAGTGGAGGTTTTGCCAATGACTTGTCCGCTACCGTTATAGTCAGCTGTATCCATGAGCAGCATTTGACGCTCGTTTAGGCGGAACCAATAGTGTTTTAAAGTAGAGTCATAACTGAACTCAGAAGTGCTTTTTATCCAGACGCTTACCAGCTTTTCATCACGATAGGGATCTTTTTCATAGCGTAATGTAGTTGTATCAAACTGAGCTACCACTGCATCATCGGTTACAATGTTCTCATAGCGGGAAGCTGCTGCCAGTCCAATTGCAGAAGAACAAGCAAACACTAACAAGGTAATAAACAGTATGTATTTTGCATATCTCATAGTTTCATCTTCTTTCTGGCATGCCCGGCAAGCCAAGTATTTAGTGCAAGACAAAAATGTCTTTCATTTATTTATTTCTTCATAAGGTAAATAAAACCCTGTTTATTTATAGGTAAAACTATACTTTAGGATAGTGTGTTTTTTAGTAAATTCTGGTACGATATATGCAAAAGTAAAAAAAGGTAAAATTAAGGAGGTGTGAGGATGGCAAGTGTGCATTTTACTGAGGAACGCGAGAAGGCGCTTATGTGTAAAATCCGTTGGAAGATTGTTCCGTATGTTATGCTGCTGTATATTGTGGCGATGCTGGACCGGGTTAATATCGGATTTGCTGCTTTGCAGATGAATAAGGAGCTAGGAATTAGCGCCAGTATGTTTGGGTTGCTGGCGGGTATTTTCTTTATTTCCTATTTCTTTTTTGAAGTTCCCAGCAATATTATTATGTATAAGGTGGGAGCGCGTAAGTGGATTGCCAGGATTCTTGTAAGCTGGGGACTGGTGACGGTTTTGCTGGCGTTTGCACAAAATGTTATGCAGGTGGCAGTTTTGCGGGCGCTTTTGGGTGCTGCGGAAGCCGGTTTTTATCCTTGCATTATTTTATATTTTACGTTTTGGTTTCCCAGCAGGCATTTTGCCAAAACTATGTCGCTGTTTATGTGCGGGATGGCGTTGGCCAATATTATTGTTGGGCCGATTTCATCATGGATTATGGAAAATGTTGCGTGGCTGGGGCTATCTGGCTGGCGCTGGATGTTTATATTAGAAGGTTTGCCGGCAATACTTCTGGGGTTTGTTACGTTGTTTGTCATGGTGGACAGGCCGCAGCAGGCTCAATTTCTGAGTACGGAAGAAAAAGAGTGGCTTATTGACAAATTGGAGCGTGAACATGCCGCCAAAGCAGTAAAGGTCAAAGTTACAAATAAATGGGAGGTTTTTAAAAGCGGCCGCGTATGGCATTTGGCGTGTTGTTATTTGTGTTATACTTTTATGCTCTACGGTCTCGGAATGTGGATGCCGCAAATAGTAAAAAACCTTGCCCAAGCAATGAGTTTATCTAACATCGGGATAATTTCAACAGTTCCTTATGTGTGTGCCATTAGTGTTATGATTTACGTGGCTAAACGATCTGATGCTGTCCAGGAACGCCGGTATCATACGGCTATACCAATGGGAATCGGCTTTGTGGGCTTAATGAGTTTACCCTTAACAGAGGATCTTATCTTGTCGATGGTGCTGCTCTGTATCTGTCAGGCTGCAATTTATGCTTTTGTCGGAACGTTCTGGACGTTGCCTAATTTGTATTTATCAGAAGTGAATGCGGCTATTGGCATTGCTATCATTAATTCGTTTGGCAATTTAGGCGGTTTTTTTGGACCCTATATGGTCGGCTTTCTGAAAGATATTACCGGTTCAACTAATGCCGGTATGGTGTTCTTAGCTTCGTTTGCATTAGTGGGAACTGCTCTTATAGTAGCTATTCCTAAAAAGGAAGCCGCCCCCGAATCGTTAAAAACCAATGTAAGCGTACAGCAGATTTGATTCCAGTGGCGTTAAAACACCATACATAGAAGGATACCCTATAAAGATGGAGAATTTATTCATAACTGATATTAGGGGGAATATGATATGTACACACGCAGGCTGTTAGTTGCATTGATAATGGTTTTGTCACTTGTGGTTGCCGGTTGTTCCGGGGAAAAAGATGTCAAAACACCGGCTACCGGAAGTCTGATGGTGGGAATGCTGACTGATGCTGGTACCATTGATGACAGGTCATTTAATCAGGGAACCTGGGAAGGTATTGTTAAGGCGGGAACGGATTTTAATTTTAAGCCTAAATATCTGCGCCCGGCCGGCACGACGACTGCTGATTATGATAAAGAAATCGCCAACCTTCATGATGCGGGTTATAGGCTGATTATTACCCCAGGATTTAAGTTTGAGAATTCGATTTATACGGCGCAGGATAAGTATCAGGATACCAAATTTGTCATTTTGGATGGAGTTCCACATCCGGGCAATGATTATAGCAAAGTCAAGGTTGGTTCCAATACGGTAGCTATAAACTTTGCCGAGCATGAATCTGGGTTTCTGGCAGGTGTTGCGGCAGCGCTGCAGCTTAAGAGCGGTGAATTTGGATTTATCGGCGGCATGGAGATTCCTGCTGTGCAGCGGTTTAACTGGGGCTTTCAACAAGGAATAAAATATGCCAATGCCAATTTGGGCACTCAGATTACAATAAAAGCTGAAAACTTTTTGTATCAGGGAACTTTTCATGATGTTGCGGCAGGGCAGCAGCTGGCTGCACAGATGTATGACCGGGGCGTTAAGGTCATATTTGCTGCTGCCGGCAGTGTCGGTATTGGCGTAATTAATGAGGCCGTGGCCCGGACAAAGGGCGGTCAGGCTGTATGGGTAATCGGTGTTGACGTAGATCAATATGCACAGGGCTATTATGATGCCAACAAGACCAAGTCGGTTATTTTGACATCGGCAATGAAGTGTGTGAACCAGGCGGCCTATGATATGGTCAAAAGTGTAAAAGAGGGTAATTTCCCAGGCGGCAAAACACTTACTTTTAATGTGAAAAATGATGGTATTGGTATTCCTGCTCAGAACCCGAATCTTCAGGCTGAAGTTACCGGCAAGATAACAGAACTGGTTGCCAGTCTAAAAGAAGGAAAAATAACTGTTGCCGATAAGGGGGAGGGCCTGCTGCGATAGCAGCCTATCCTCAGGATTAAAGATAAAGTACGGCGTAAGCCGTGCTTTTCTTTACCAAAGGATTGACTAAGCAGTGTAAGCAGGAAATAAGTAGTTGTGACAGGAGGGCAGCGGGCTTGGAGTATGTTGTGGAAATGCGGGGCATTCGCAAAGAGTTTGCCGGGATTGTTGCCAATGATGATATTACGTTAACTGTCCGGCGCGGCGAAATCCACGCATTATTAGGGGAAAATGGCGCCGGTAAGTCTACCCTGATGAATATTTTGTTCGGGCTTTATCAACCGGATGGCGGCAGCATCAGGCTGCGCGGACAAGCGGTTAGCATTGCTAACCCCAAGGCTGCCAATGAGCTGGGGATCGGTATGGTTCACCAGCATTTTCAGTTGGTACATAATTTTACGGTTACGGAAAATATTATTCTGGGACTTGAACCTAATTGCTGTGGTATTGTCAACACTAAGTCGGCCGGCAACCGGATAAAAGAACTGTCTAAGCGTTACGGGCTCAATGTTGATCCTGCAGCAAAAATCGAGGATATTTCAGTTGGCATGCAGCAAAAGGTAGAAATTTTGAAAATGCTGTACCGTGATGCCGAGATTTTGATTTTTGATGAGCCGACAGCTGTACTTACGCCGCAGGAAGTGACTGAGCTGATTTTGATTATGAAAAAGCTTGCCGCCGAAGGCAAAGCCATTATTCTTATTACGCACAAGCTAAAGGAAATCAAAGAAGCGGCTGACCGCTGCACGGTAATCAGACGGGGACGCTATATCGGGACAGTCGAGGTAGACGGGTGCAGTGTTGAAGAAATGGCTGAGATGATGGTCGGACGAAAGGTTTTTTTTAAAGCCGATAAACAAAAGTACCTGCCCGGAGAAGTTTTACTGGAAATCAAAAACTTGACAGTGCATAACAAAAATAAGCTGCCGGCAGTTAAGGATTTTTCGCTGAGCCTCCATGCTGGTGAAATTGTCGGGCTTGCCGGAATTGACGGCAATGGGCAGGCTGAACTGGTGGAAGCCTTGGTGGGTTTGCGCAAGTGCCAGTCAGGGCAGATTTTACTGCAAGGTCAAGATATTTCATCATTATCGATCAAAGAGCGGATTAATGCCGGTTTGGCGCATGTGCCAGAAGATCGCCATAAACGCGGGCTGGTGCTTGACTATAGTATGGAAGATAATTTGGTGTTGGAAGTGTATGACCGGGAGCCGTTTGCCCGTAACCAAGTTCGGAAGCAGGCGGCTATCCGTCGGTACGCTCAGCAGATTATGCAGCAGTTTGATGTTCGTGCTGCTCAAGGGGAAGCCAGTATTGCCAGGTCATTATCTGGTGGTAATCAGCAAAAAGCCATTATCGGGCGGCAGATCAGCCTTAATCCCAAGGTGTTGATTGCCGTTCAGCCGACACGCGGACTTGATGTTGGTTCCATTGAATATATTCACCAACGGTTACTGGCGCAACGGGAGGCAGGTTATGCGGTACTGCTGGTATCGCTGGAATTAGAAGAGATATTGAATCTCGCTGACCGGATTGGGGTAATCAGCAAGGGCGAATTAATCGGGTTAGTCCAGGCCCAAGATGCCAGTGAAAATGACCTTGGCCTGATGATGGCCGGTGTACGCAAGGAGGCAGCTAATGACACAGTTTCATTATGAGGAACGGAAAGAAGTTGTCATTTTGCTGATGACCATTCTGCTTGGGTTAGTGGCAGGTGCAATTTTCATGCTCATGACCGGCCATGATCCGGCAGCCGGTTATGAATTTTTGTTCCGGGGCGGGTTAATGAGCTTGGAGAGAATCGGCAATACGGTAGCGACGGCGGTTCCTTTGATATTTACCGGATTGTCGGTAGCTTTTGCCTTTAAAACAGGGCTGTTTAATATCGGAGCAGCCGGGCAATTGTTAATTGGTGGATTTTGTGCTGTGGCTGTGGGGCTGACAGTGGAGCTTGCCAAGCCGCTGCTGCTGATAGTTATGATTTTGATCGCACTTATAAGCGGTGGCTTATGGGCGGCAATCCCCGGCTGGTTTAAAGCCCGGTTTAATGTGCATGAAGTGGTGTCTACCATTATGATGAACTGGATTGCTTACTGGCTGGTATATTATCTTGTGCCTGCCTATTTTAAAGGCGCATTTGAAACAGAATCCCGCAACATCCCGGCGGCGGCTTCCTTGCGCACTGAGGGGCTTTCCCAGTTGTTTGACGGCTCTTATATTAATCTGGGGACTTTTTTAGCCCTTGCGGCTGTGCTATTTAGCGTGTTTATCCTGCAGCGCACAACACTCGGATTTGAGTTAAAGGCCGTGGGGTTCAATCGCTATGCGGCAGAATGCGCGGGAATTAACGCCGGGCGCAGTATTGTCCTTTCCATGGTAATTGCCGGAGCGCTGGCAGGCTTAGGCGGTATGACGCTGTATTGCGGTTATGCCACCAATCTTCAGATTGGAATATTGCCTTCTCAGGGGATTGACGGTATTGCGGTAGCGTTGCTGGGAGCCAATTCGCCGTGGGGAGTTCTGGCCGCCGCCTTGTTTTTCGGGTTATTGTATTCCGGCAAAGGCTTTATGAATGCCATGACAAGTATACCGCCAGAGATTGCCGATACCATTATTGCCACCATTATTTATTTTGCAGCTACAAGTGTACTTATTGAAAAAGGCATTGAGAGAGTGCGAAAAAGCCAGAAGGGAGGCAGCTGATATGTGGCAGATTTTACAGCAGATTTCGCCTTATGCAATTGCTTTTACCATTCCGCTTTTGATTACCGCAATTGGCGGTTTATATTCTGAGCGTAGCGGTGTGGTTAATATCGGTTTAGAGGGTTTGATGGTAATTGGTTCGTTTGCGGCCGCAATTACGGTAACAGTTTTCCAGCCGGTTTTGTCCAGCCAGGCTTTATGGCTGGGATTGTTGGCGGCAATGCTGGCAGGTGCGGCATTTTCTCTGCTGCATGCGTTTGCCAGTATCAGTCTGCAGGCTAACCAGGTAATCAGCGGCACGGCCATTAATATGATTGCTGGGGCGTTAACCGTGTTTATTGCCCGCAATCTGACAGGCAGCGGAAATATCCAGATTAGTCCATTTACTCGCTTTGACATTCCAGGGCTTAGTGAGATACCAGTGATTGGAAAAATGCTATTTGTTAGCACCTATGCGACAACCTGGCTAGTACTGTTGATTTTTATAGTTGCTTATTTTGTGTTATATAAGACGGTTTACGGGCTGCGTCTCAGGGCGTGTGGCGAGCATCCTCAGGCAGTTGCTTCAGCCGGCGTCAATGTGCAGTGGGTGCGATATACGGCAGTTGCCATATCTGGTGCTTGTGCCGGACTGGGGGGCGCCATTATTTTGACAACCTATTCCGGTGAATTTAACGGATCGGTATTTGGTCTGGGATTTTTAGCGCTGGCGGCACTGATTTTTGGACAGTGGAAGCCGCTTGGGATTTTGGGAGCCGCCTTTTTTTTCGGATTTGCCAGCACGCTGGCCACATCGGCGCAGGCTATTCCGGCTTTGGCTCAGATACCAGGTGTAGTACTGAAAACCTTTCCGTATATTGTCACTTTGCTGGTGCTTGTGATTTTTTCCAAAACCTCACAAGCGCCGCGGACGGCCGGCGAACCTTTTGAACAAGGAAAACGATAAAAGCATAAAAGGACAGACGCTAACAGGATTTTATTGGTAAAAAAATGTGTGGAATAGCAAAATAAAAGAGGAAAAAGGAAGTTGATGGAGAAAAAATGTCATATAGATCATGACAAAATTACGGTTTAATATAATAGGGGCGTGAATGACGTGGAGGAAAAGATAGTAGCAGATGTTAAAATAGTTACGATTATACCCAGGGTGGATGCCGCAAACGCTAAAACAGTAGAAACACAACTTAATGATATCATTAATGGTGGCACTAGGAAGTTAGTATGTAACTTTTCACAAAATGAGTATATTTCCAGTGCGGGTCTGCGCGTGTTTTTATCAACCTTAAAAATGATGAAAAAATCTGGTGGTGAAATTGTTTTATGCGGGCTGCAGCCTTATGTCCAGGAAGTGTTTGACATGGCTGGCTTTAGTCAGTTGTTTACGATCTCCGGCAGTGAAGATGAGGCTGTTAAAGAGTTTAAGTAGGAAACGCAAGGACACGGAGACGAAGTATGAGGTATCATGCTTCGTTTTTCTCTTTGCTCTTTCAGTTAGTCAGAATAAGGTAGGATTTTGTGTAACATATATTTATATAAGTTTGTTAGTGTTATGGGGAAAAGGAAAATAAAAATAAAGGGTGGTGCATACTATGGATTTTCATGATGGTACAAATAAAATGGACCGCAATTTCCCAATAAATAAACCGCTCCGTGTAGTGCCATGAATCAACAACAAATTGTTTTAAAAAATGACTTGGCCGAAATTGAAACCATGACGGCGGTGATAGAACAATTCGGCGAAGCACAGGCGTTGCCGCTGCGGGTTATCTTTGATATGAACCTGGTGCTGGAAGAAATCATAACCAATATTATCTCCTATGGATATGATGATGAGCTGGAACACAGCATTATGATAGAGCTGTCCTGGGATAATGGCCTGTTGGCATTGACCGTAACTGATGATGCCAAACCATTTGATCCGTTAGCAAATGCAGCGCCTGATCTATTATTGCCGCTGGAAGAGCGGGAAGCAGGTGGGTTGGGTATTTTCTTTGTAAAAGAAAAAATGGATGAAGTTACCTACAAATGGGAGCAAGGCCATAATATTTTGGCGATGAAAAAAAAATATGCTCCAGAGTTGCAGAATTAGTAAGTTTCCCCAACGGCAAACAGACAGCGATATAAATCAAGAATGCTAAAGAAGCCACAATTCGTGGCTTCTTTGTTTATTTACAGCAAATAAAATGCATGCGAACTCACAATAAATGGCAAGATGAGAGTTGTACTGGATCAATCTACCTAAAGGAATAAGATTACATAACGTTGAACTATCTGGGGATGGTAAGGTAGTAATATAAGTCTCCATTTGTCCGATGACTAACCCGTTCTAAGACTCCCGCTTATTGGAGCAGGAGTGAGAACGGTTAAGTCCCTGGATAATTTCGACTAGAAATTCAGGTAGCGCTAAAGCACTATCTGAATTAAGTCTCCATTTATCTTAGAGAGGATGCTTTTAGGTGGTAGGTAAGCAGACAAATCCCAGATTAGTTGTATTTACTTATGCAATTGTCATAATCGTTATCGTGCTTGTTGTCAGAATGGGCTATTTGCAGCTTGCCCAAGGATATGATTATCGGGTTAAGTCTGATGAAAACCGGATCAGACTTGTTACCATAACAGCGCCGCGTGGTACATTTTATGACCGCAACGGAATCGGCCTTGTGGCAAACCGGCCCGGATTTTCTGTATCGCTTGTTCCTATAACCGGCCCAGTACCTGATGATGTATTGGTAAAATTAGCTGATATTTTGGGGATGAAAGTTGAAGATATTAAAAAGAAAATTGAAAAGCAGGATAATCCCCTCCATCCGGTACGAATAAAAGATGATGTAGGTTTGGAGATTGTCACCAAGATCGAAGAGCGCCGCAGTGAACTGCCAGGTGTAACAATCGATATCCAGGCAATCCGCAATTATGTTAACAACGAGCTAGCTGCTCATAGTTTCGGGTATGTTGGCGAAATCAGTGATGCCGAGATGGAAAAGGGAAAGGCGCAGGGCTACAAGTCTGGCGACATTGTTGGTAAATTCGGCTTAGAGAAAGTATATGATAAAGAAATCCGGGGCGTAGACGGCGGTGAGCAGATCGAAGTCAATGTCACAAGCCGCCCGGTAAAGATGCTGGGTAAGAAGGAACCGGTAGCCGGAAATGATTTGGTATTAACACTAGATTCCAATATTCAAAAAGCTACTGAAAAAGCCATAGATGACCGGCTAAACTACTTGCAGAAAAAGCTGGGAAATGTTAATGCCAAAGCCGCTGCAGCAGTAGTGATGAATCCGAATACCGGTGAAATTTTGGCCATGGTAAGTCGACCGGCCTTTAATCCTAATTGGTTTAATGGCGGTATATCAAGTAAGAACTGGAAACTGATTAATGATGACCCCTTTGATCCTATGCAAAACCGTGTGCTGTCAGGCGAATATCCGCCAGGCTCCACCTTTAAAATTATTACAGGTACTGCGGCTCTGGAATTAGGCAAGGTGACACCGGAAGAAAAAATATTTGACAGTGGCCGCCACTGGATTATTCCTAAAGGGAATGCCATGAATGAAGCACTGGGCTGGATCAATTTTAGAGAGGCGTTATCCAAATCGGACAACGTGTATTTCTACGAGATGGGTAATCGCCTGGGAATCGATAATCTTGAGAAATATGCCAGGATGTTTGGCCTAGGTGCGGTTACCGGCATAAACTTGCCAGGCGAATCAGACGGACTGGTTGCCAATCAAAAGTACAAGCAGAAGGTATATGGTGAAGACTGGTATTTATCCGAAACCTTTGACGCCGCTATCGGCCAGGGGTTTCAATTGGTTACTCCCCTGCAGATGGCAGTGGTTATGGGGGAAATTGCCAACGGTGGTCACCGCTACCGGCCTTATCTGGTAAGCAAGATTGCCGCACCTAATGGTCAGGCAATAAAAACTTTTGGCCCGGAAGAAGTGGGGAATATAAAAATATCTGACCGCAACCTCAAATTGGTCAGAGACTCTTTGCAGGAAGTGGCAATGCCTGGTGGTACGGCTGCCTATATTTTTCAAGGCTTCCCGATTTCGATTGCCGGTAAAACAGGAACAGCCGAAAACTCGCATGGTGACGACCACGGCTGGTTTGTTGCCTATGCTCCTTTTGACAAGCCTACTGTTGTAGTAGCGGTTATCGTGGAACAGGGCGGTTTCGGTTCTGATTCAGCTGCCCCGATTGCCAGAAAGATATTAGAGGCTGCATTAAATGTAACGCCATCCAAAGATCCGGCAGACTGGCTACAGGAGGAAGAGCAGGCAAAGGCGAAAGCCAATACTAGTGTTAATGCCACAGTAACTCCGCCGCTAAAGCAGCCATAAGCGTACTACAAAATAGCAATAGTCGGCAGTGGAAAGGTTCGGAATGATTGGCAAAAGTTAAAGTTAGTAAACCGTTACATTGTGTGACATAATATTATGTATATATAAAGGCCCTTTCGGGGAGGAGAAAAGATATGAGAAAAGCGCTGACTAGGTTAGTTCTTAAACGGATTTGTCTCCTGATGAGTGGGTATTTATTATTGGTTCCAGTGGCAGGACACGCTGCAGAAAAAACAGTAATTGTTTCGCAAAACAGGGTGATTGAGCAGCCGGTAGCGCTGAATTTCGGCACTAGTGCAGATCCAGTGTCTGCTGTTATCGGCGCATCCGAAATACTGGGTTTTAATCCTAAGGTGGATACCTTTACGCTGATAAAGCAAGAGGCTTCGCAGGCGGTAGTTCAGGTTACCCACAACGGAACCAATTTTGAAGTCAGATTGGAAGCTGCGGGTGGTTCTTGGGGAGTGGCTTCTATGAACTCCAGAATTTAATTAAATAGTTGAGGTAAAACATAAAAACAGGAATCGCGAAGGATTCCTGTTTTTATATTATGTTGCCAAACAAAATGTTAAAACATAGGGCTAAGGGGATTAAAAGAATGCCGGACTTCATAATAAGCTAATAATTCGCTTACGGTGACAAAAGTATAGCCGCGTTCGCGCAAGCCGTCAATAATTGCGCCAAGTGCCTTGGGGGTAGGCAGCGGATATTGACCATCATGCAGAAGGATAATGCTACCAGGTTTTACTTTACTAAGTACCTCATCAATTACTTTTTCCTTAGGTGGACAATTCCAGTCCTGAGGGTCAATTGACCATAAAATTACAGAATAACCCCGCTCGCGGGCTGTTTCAAGTATTTGTGAATTGTAAAGACCGCCAGGAGGTCGAAAAACTACCGGTTTAGGAGCGAATGGTAATATTGCGTTTTCTGCTTTGTCAAATTCTACGGCAACCTTTTGGGGGCTTAATTTTGCCAAAGACGGGTGACTATAGGTGTGAGTGCCAATCTCGTGCCCATCAGCTACTTCTTGGGCTAAAATTCCAGGAGACTTTTCTACATTTATTCCAAGGACAAAAAAGGTGGCTTTTACTTGTTTTTCTTTTAGAATTGCCAAAATCTCAGGAGTGATCTGCGAATGTGGTCCGTCATCAATTGTTAGTGCCACTACTTTGTGAGTGGTGGGAACTTTAGAGATCGCCTGAATATCGTCTGTTGCAAGTTTTTCCACTATTCCGCTTAGCATTGCAAACAGAATTAGAGCGCAAAACATCCAGATGAATTTTCTCATCAGGTCTCACCCTTTCTTAGTCTTGATGATAATAAGTGTTGATACCCTTAGCAATTGCTTTAGCCACTTTGTGCTGATAATCAGGTGTCTGTAATAACTGGCGCTCAGGCAGATTAGTAATATAACCGGCCTCGATCAATACTGCAGGGATTTTAGTGCGGCGCAGTACAAAATAGTCGGCAGTCTTGGCTAAACGACTGGCTGTGTTATCTTGCAGAGTTCGGTTTGGATGGATTCAGCCAACTGTTTTCCGGCCTCTGACTTTGCGAAATAGAAAACCTCTGCTCCATGGCGTTTGGCATTGCTGACGGCATTGGCGTGTATACTAATAAATAAATCGGCGTCAGATTCTTCGGCCATCTCGGCACGCGCCATTAAATCACGGTGATAGCGGCCTCTGACCTGTTCATTGTCACAGTCAGGGCTGAGCTCTATATCAGACTGGCGGGATAATACTACTTTGGCACCGTAACGGTTAAGCTCTTCTTTTAGCTCGAGGGAAATTGCCAGGTTAATATCTTTTTCAGCTACACTAGGTCGGTTCGCCCCCGAGTCAATACCACCATGACCGGCGTCTACAATAATTACTTTTCCTGTTAAGGTTGAGGCAGCATCAAGCCCATATAACGCTTTTACCAGAAAGAGAGCAAGAAATACCAGCAGGGTGGGCAGCAAAAATATCAAAAAGTGACGTTTAGCCAGATAAAAGACTCTCATAGCTTATTCACCCCGTAGATACCTATATGTGTGAAACCGGCAGATATGCTAAATTTGGCGGAAGGAAATGCAAATGTGCGGCGATGTATTGATAAGTGGTTGCGTATATTCGTAAGACTGTTTTGGCGTAGTCACCAATCACACGGTTTGGCAACCTGTGCTGATACAACAACTTACAAAGTAGATATATGAAAAGTCGAACCCCCGCAGCTTATGAATGCGGGGGTTCGGTAACTTGTTAAATTAAACTGAAAATAGCAGTGTGAGACAAAAATTTATTAAGCAGTTTCAATCTGACTGGCAGCTTCCAGACCTAGTTTTTTGACAGCCTGTTCACGCATTTTATATTTCATAATTTTTCCGGCGGCATTCATCGGAAATTCGGTGACAAAATCGATATAACGGGGAGTCTTATGTTTGGCCATATGAGAGCGGATATAATCTTTAAGCTCGTCGGCTGTCAGAGTCGCGCCGGCCTTAAGGATGACGCAGGCAACAATTTCCTCGCCGTACTGTTTATCAGGAACGCCGATAACCTGCACGTCTTTGACTTTGGGATGGGTATAGATAAAGTCCTCAATTTCCTTAGGATAGATATTTTCACCGCCGCGAATAATCATATCCTTGATGCGTCCGGTGATTTTGTAGTAGCCGTTTTCATCGCGCCGTGCCAGGTCGCCGGTATGAAGCCAACCGTCCTTGTCAATGGCGGCTGCGGTTGCTTCCGGCATTTTGTAATAGCCCTTCATAATGTTGTAGCCGCGGGCGACAAACTCGCCATCTATATGATCAGGTAAATCTTCACCGGTTATGGGATCGACAATTTTGCATTCGACGCCAGGCAGTGCTCGGCCAACCGTGGTAACGCGCAGTTCTACCGAGTCATCTACTCTGCTTTGAGTGCAGCCAGGCGCTGATTCGGTCTGACCGAAGACAATGGTTATCTGTGACATGTTCATCTTGTCCACAACATTCTGCATGACTTTAATGGGGCAAGGGCTGCCGGCCATGATGCCTGTCCGCATATAAGAAAAATCTGTGATAGAGAAGTCTTCATGCTCGAGCATGGCAATAAACATAGTGGGAACGCCATGGAAACAGGTTATTTGCTCTTTGTTGATACACTCCAGTGACTGTTTTGGCGAGAAATATGGCAGTGGTGATAAGGTTACGCCATGTGTCATGGACGCAGTCATAGCAAGCACCATACCAAAACAGTGGAACATGGGGACCTGAATCATCATGCGGTCAGCAGTGGAAAGATCCATACAGTCACCGATGTTTTTGCCGTTATTGACTACATTATAGTGGGAGAGCATGACACCTTTGGGGAACCCCGTGGTTCCAGAGGTATACTGCATATTGCAGACATCATCTTTGCTGATAGCTCGTTCTCGGCGATAAACCTCGGCAATCGGAACTTTATCAGCCATAGCGACAGCTTCATCCCAGGTCAGGCAGCCTTTCTGCTTGGAATCAATGGTAATGATATTGCGCAGGAAAGGCAGGCGTTTTATATGAAGACGTTTATCGGTCTCAGTAGTTTCCAGTTCAGGGCAAAGTTCTTTTATAATTGCCACATAATCAGAATCCTTATACCCGTCGATCATCACCAAAGTATGTGTATCTGACTGGCGCAAGAGATACTCGGCTTCGTATATTTTATAGGCGGTATTTACCGTGACAAGCACAGCGCCAATCTTAGTGGTTGCCCAGAAAGTAATAAACCACTGGGGTACATTGGTTGCCCAGATAGCAACATGGTCGCCAGGTCTTACACCCAGAGCGATGAGCGAACGTGCAAAGGTGTCGACATCATCGCGGAATTCTGAATAAGTGCGAGTATAATCCAGGGTGGTATACCGGAATGCATATTGATCGGGAAATTCGTTAACCATGCGGTCAAGTACCTGAGGGAAAGTCGAATCAATGAGGGTATCCTTTTCCCAGACATATTTGCCGGTTTTGGCATTATTGTCGAACAGTCGGCCTTTAGCTGCAGATTTTTCAGTAAAACGCCCCATATAGTTGGCGAAGTTGGGGAAAACAACAGCGGCATCGTCAAGGTCTGGGGCCCAGCGTTTGAGCCATTCAAACGAAATATAGCCATCATATTTAATGGAATTTAAGGCCTGCATTATATCATCAATAGGCATATCTCCCTCGCCCATTACGCGATACTGAATGTGGCCGCCGTCTATGAGAGAATCTTTTATATGTACATATTTAATGTAGGCACCAAGATTTTGCACTGTTTTGCCTGGAGTCTCACCGGCAAAGCGATAGGGGTGATGGACATCCCAGAGTGCACCGACTGCATCACTGGCTGCTTGATTGAGGAGTTGGCACAGGCGGGCTGTATCGGCATAAACGCCGTTAGTTTCCAGCAGCAAAGTAACATTATTTTTCTCGGCAATAGGAATAAGGCGTTTTAGTGCGGCAAGCACGACAGTGTCATCCACTTCGCCGCTCGCTTGTGCCTCTAGGTCTCCCAAAATGCGGACATAGGGCGTGCCAAACTCAGCAGCAAGCAAAATATATTCTATTAGTTCGTTATGGTTTTCTTCCGCTTTATCCGCAAATTTTAGGCAGCAGCCTGATGAAAAACAAGGAATTTCGAGGCGAAGCTCAGAAAGTTTTTTAATGGTTTGCGGGATTTGAGCTGCGGTGAAAGGCTTGGTGTGAACAGCATCACTGCCGAGACCACGAACTTCAATACCGTCAAAGCCTAAATCTTTGGCCATGGAATAAATATCTTTCCAGGTAAAGTCAGGACAACCCAGGGTAGAAAAAGCTAATTTCATGATAAATCTCCTCACAAATCTGTATTTTAGTGTTACCAACAGGTCAATTCCAACAACAAAAAAGCTCTCATCTCTAAGCAGGGCTGCTAAGAGACGAAAGCACTAAACTTCCGTGGTACCACTCTTGTTGATATGAAACATATCCACTCGTGGCCTTGAGGCAAAGCCTAAGGCCATATCCTTGATAACGGTAGGAAACCGTTCATACCTACTAATGATAACCAGTATTCCAAACAGCAATGGTTATGTTTTCAGTTGACTGCTCCAGGGCGAGTATGCAACTGTTTTGCGCACTGTTTCACAGCAAACAACAGCTCTCTGGGGCGCAAAGCACAGTATTTTTTCCCTATCAATGCATTTGAATTTTTATTCGAATTATTTATAAGCTACCAAACTATGCATTTTTTGTCAAGATAAGTTTGGTAAAGATTGCAAGTGTAATGTACTCTTGGATAGGTTTTGTGCTGTTTGGCCGGCGAAACTGTCTTATTTCCTGCCGGGAGAGGCAAAAGTATGAGACAAATTGACAAAGTATACATTATTTATCCAAAAACATCTTGACGGTAAAGGGGTAAGAGAGTATGATTAAATATAATCATTGTACATAACTTCACAGTTGTTGTAAGCAAAGACGCTTTAGCAGGTAACAGGCCATATAGTGTCTTTTTTTAATTTTTGCAAAAATAATATAGCGATGAAAAAACATTGGCAAAACAGTATGCGGCGAGGAAACGCCATATTTTTTTTAAGATCAAGTGGAACCTTGTACCGCTTAACGGAACAATTGCGCTAAAGGAGATAAAGATTTGGAGTGGCTTAAACGTTTTGTTGCGATAATGGACGTTATTAGTGAAGCAACAGCAGATGGAGTAAGTATTACTGAGCTTGCCAGTACAACCGAATTAAGCAAGGGAACGCTTCATCGCATACTTCAGGATATGGTTGGTCACAATCTTATTTCGCAAAACAGCAGCACGAAAAAGTACTGTTTAGGGCCCAAAGCCATGGTATGGGGAAGTAAATTTGTTTTGGGACAGGATCCGGCTGGCATACTTTCGCAGTATTGTGATTTGCTGGCTGAGCGGACTAATTTGTATACTTTTTTGAGCCGGATCAATGAAGGCGAAGTTTATTGTATTTATACTAAGCAGCCAAGTAAGTTCAATAAAAAATATTTTGTCCATGTTGGGCAGCGTATGCCGCTTCACTGTACGGCAGCTGCAAAATCCATGGTGGCTTTTCTGCCTGCTGTTCAAATTGATGACCTTATAACCCACAACAACATGATAAAGTTCACCGAACATACTAAGATCGAAGCAAGCAACATTATTAAGGAATTGCAGGATATCAAGACAACCGGTATTGCTTTTTGCCGGGAAGAACTTGAGCTGGGCGTATCTGGAATTTCCACACCGATATTTGTAGGAAATGAACAGGCTGCTTTTAGTATTAGCTTGTTAAGTGATGCGGGTTTTATAAATCAACAGGAAGAAAGCCTGATCCAGGAAATAGTTAAGATTGGCAAGCAAGCCAGCGAACATATGGGAAGAGTATGTTTGCTAACTTCTATCAAGACTGGCGAGTGTTAGTGCATAAAGGAAGGATTGGTACTATGGAAAACACGGATAGACTTATTGTGGCACTTGATGTTCCCACAACCGAACAGGCAATCAATGTAGTAGATTCGTTAGGGGATCTTGTGCAATATTACAAAGTAGGCATGGAGGCTTTCTATGGTATGGGACATGCTGTGCTGGCACAAATTGCCGGTCGCGGCAAGAAACCCTTTCTTGATCTTAAGTTGCATGACATTCCGACAACGGTGGCCAGAACGGTAACCACACTTTGTCAGTTTTCGCCGGCATTTCTTACGCTGCATGCGGCCGGTGGCTCCAATATGCTCAAGGCAGCTATCGGGGCGGCAGAGGATTGGGCAGGCAAGACTAGCCAGCCACGTCCTAAGCTGCTGGCGATTACGGTGCTGACAAGTATTGGCGAACGGGATTGGGTAGAGATCGGTTACCAGAGCCCAATCCGCGAATCAGTGCTACGCATGTCAGTCATGTGCAAGGAAGAAGGTTTGGACGGTGTTGTAGCTTCGCCGCGCGAGGCGGCCGCTATACGAGCCCTGTGCGGTCCGGACTTTTTAATTGTTACTCCAGGTATCCGGCTTGTGCCGGAAGAACAGGGGGATCAAATGAGAATAGCCACACCTTCGCAAGCGCTTAAAGTTGGTGCCAATTATCTAGTGGTAGGGCGGCCGATTGTGGCGGCAGATAATCCCCGAGAAGTGGTGGCAAGCATCTTAAACGATATGAAGGCTAGCGGACAATAAGGCATAAGGAGAACTCCGGATAAGGTGGTGTTACTATGCGCGTGGAAGATACAAGACCGGCTGCGACTATAGTGCTGAAAAATGGCCGGGTTATTGATCCGGTTCAAGGCATGGATGGTTCGGCAGATGTTCTAATTGATGCAGGAAAAATAGCTGCGATTGGTTCCAAAGTAAATTATGAAGGGGCCAAGGTGGTGGACTGCAGCGGCAAATGGGTAGTGCCAGGCTTGATTGACGCACATTGCCATTTGCGCGAGCCAGGGTTTGAACACAAGGAGACAATTGAAACCGGCACCAAAGCTGCTGCGCGTGGCGGGTTTACGACTGTTGTGGCTATGGCCAATCTCAATCCTGTTCCCGATAAACTCATCATTTATAACCGGATTCAGAAGCTTATTGAAGAAAAGGCGGTTGTGCGGGTTATTCAAGCCTGCAGCGTTACCAAGGATTTAAAAGGCCGGGATCTTTGTGATATGGCGACGCTGACAGCAGCGGGAGTCCGGATATTTTCTGATGATGGGCTGTATATTGACAGGGCGGCGGTACTTTATCAGGCGTTGAAATTAGCACAGAAATTGAATGTGGTGATTTCTTTGCACGAAGAAGACGCTACGTTAAAATCATACTGGCCGACTGCCTACGAGCCGGTCAATGAATTTGCTGCTATTGCCCGTGATCTTGAAATTTTGAGAGTTACTGGCGGGAGAGTGCATTTTCAGCATTTAAGTACAGCCAACAGTGTGGAATTAATTCGTCGGGCCAAAAAAGAGGGCTTGGCGGTAACTTCCGAAGTTTGTCCGCATCACTTGACGCTTTCGCTGCCTGATGTGACCCGGCAGGGTACAAACGCCAAAATGGCGCCACCGGTGAGGACACAGGAAGATATTGCTGAATTAATTCGCGGGTTGGATGATGGAACCATCGATATAATTGCCACCGATCATGCGCCACATGCCCCCGACGATAAGAATGTAACCTTTGACTTGGCTGCAAATGGCATTGTCGGGTTTGAGACCGCGCTGCCAACTCTGCTTACCAAAATTGTGCATGAGCAAGGCTTTTCGCCCGCCTGGCTGATTGAACGTATGAGCAGTAAACCTGCCCAAATTTTTGATTTGCCAGGAGGAAGCTTAGCGGTAGGATCATCGGCAGATATTTGCGTGATCGACCCGCAACGAGAATGGACAATTGATAAAAATAAATTCTTGTCAAAGAGCCGTAATACACCTTACCAGGGAACAAATGTAACAGGCGATGTCTGGCTTACTTTGGTTAACGGAAATGTTGTTTTTGACGGCAGATAGGCTGCCACAAAACGGCATTTTGTTAAATAAGCTATTATTCATTAAAAGGAGGAGAAAAAATGGACGTACAAAACAAACAAGATTTATTTTCAGGCGATGATGCTGCCACCTGGAAACGGCGTTGGAAAATGATGTATGCTTCGGTCGCGGGTTATGCCATGGATGGTTTGGATATGCTAATCCTTTCCTTCGTTATGACCGCTATTATCAAGGAATTTGGCCTGTCCTTTGCAGAAGCAGGCGCTATTGCGACATATACTTTGATCGGGGCGGTTATTGGTGGTTATATTTTCGGCATTATGGCCGACTATATTGGCCGCGTAAAGGTATTCGCCCTAACCATTCTGCTGTTTTCGATTTTTACAGGACTGTGTGCATTTGCGAATTCGCTTATGGAGCTAAATATCTACCGTTTTCTAGCCGGCCTTGGTCTTGGCGGCGAATTTGGTATTGGCATGACACTTGTCGCTGAAACCTGGCCTGCTGCCAAACGGGCACGGGCATCTGCCGGTGTAGCGATTGGCTGGCAGTTGGGTGCAGTATTGGCGGCCGTTCTGTCGGCACTGGTTGTGCCGTATTATGGTTGGCGCGGACTTTTCGCCATCGGTGTTTTACCGGCTTTATTTGCCGCGTGGTCACGGCGCGGTATCCCCGAGCCTGACATTTGGGTAAACCGCAAGCTGATGAAAGAAACTATTAGCAATAAGGTGGCAAAAGGCGAAGCATTAACTGAGACTGAGCAAGAGTTTTGGAATAAAGCCAATAAATTTCCGCTTGCCCATCTATTTGTTACACCTCGGAAAACCGTAACTACTTTCGCACTTACTGTTATGACAAGTGTGCAAAACTTTGGTTATTATGGTATTATGATTTGGCTTCCTACCATTTTGATGCAAAAGCATAATCTTACACTTAATAAGACAACAACCTGGATGGTTGTTACGGTAATCGGCATGGTAATCGGCATTTATCTCTTTGGGCAATTTGCCGACAGGGTAGGCAGAAGACCTGCTTATATTACCTTCTATATTTGTTCGGCGGCAGCGGTTTGGATGTATTCTGTTTTGAATGATCCGATTTATCTCCTTATCGGCGGCGCCATTTTAGGCTTCTTCTGCAATGGCATGATGGCCGGTTATGGTGCGCTGTTATCAGAACATTATACAACCGACGCGCGTTCCACTGCCCAGAATTTCATCTTCAACTCCGGTCGGGCAGTCGGTGGTTTTGCCCCGGTTATTATCGGTATTCTAGCTGCTAAATACACCCTCAACGGTGCTTTGGTAATATTGGCCTTTATTTATTTGGCTGCTGCGGTTAATGTATTTTTCCTGGTACCTGAGACCAAGGATGTTAATCTGGATTAAGAATGACACTTTTTACAAATGCCCTACAGTTAGCGCTGTAGGGCATTTGTCTTGTCTGAGAGTATATGAAGGCAGGGTATTTACTAAGCCTGTCGAAAGATATGATAACTGCAAAAGATGACCGGAGGTAGTGGGGTTGGGGAAACAAGAGGAAGTGCTTGACGAATATAAACGCGCTCGCCTGAACGAAGAAGCCGTAAATGTGGAAAGGGTGCATTTTTATAAGACTGATAGGAAGGTTAATCCTAAGCAGGAAGAGCCCTTTTGGATTTCTCTGGGCAAGCTGCCTGTTTTGGTGTCGGCTCCACATGCCGTTAGGCATGTTAGACAGAAAAAGATCAAGATGTCAGATGAGTTTACCGGGTCTATCGCATATCTTATCAGCAAACTGACAGGCTGCCACGGGATTGCGACAACCAAGCTTTATGGCGGCGATCCCAATGTTGATAATCCTTGCCTGTACAAAGAAAAAATTGCAGAGATATGCAAGCGGGAAAACGTGAAGTTTATACTAGACATCCATGGCGCTGCCCGTGAACGGGAATTTGATATGGATTTTGGCACAAATCAGGGCAAGAATCTGTTACATCAAGCTATGGTATTGGAAATGCTGGTGCGAAACTTTCAAGCTTTCGGATTAACGAAAATTTCAACCGATTATTTTGCTGCAGCAGGTTCTAACACAATTGCAAATTATGCAGCCCGTGAGTTGCAGATACCGGCGCTGCAGTTAGAGATTAACAAGCAGTTTCGAGTGCCTGGACAAAACCCAGTAGGTTTTCACCGGCTGCTTGGGGCACTTGTAGAAAGTGTCAGTGAGTTAGCCCGCTGACGGGGAAGCGTCTTTGCAAAGACACAAAAAACTGTTACGGCATGGCGCAGATCAAAGCGTTTGATAGCCTGAATAAATTCGCAACAGCAGCTACAGCAGTTACAAATAAAGCCGACATCACGCTGGACATTATCGGCAATTTGCATTAACCCCTGCTTTTTACAGTCTACGATAATTTTCAAGGCTTTGTTATTGGTTATTGATACAGCCATGTTTTTCTTTATAAGAATATCGGTGCTTTTTCCCATTGTCAGACAGGTTTCGAGCGGGGCCTGACAGCTTCTGCCAAGATGACTGGCTTTGTGACGACAGGTGCAAAGCGACAAACCGATAGATGTTGCCGAAGCTACAATAACACTGGCTTTTAATGAAATGGTAGGATTTTTAATGACAAAACACCAGACCCTGCTGTGTAGCATCAGGAGAGGCTGGTGTTTGCCGTGTATATTCACCAAATGGACGAGCACACAGGTCTTCTAGATAGCCCGAACAGAAGCAATGTTCCAATCATGACCATAGGTCCGCTCTAAGAGCACATTATATAATTTGCCGGTATCATAGTCGCGAACTTCAACAAGTGCCCGACGGTGGGTAATGGTAAGCAACGCAAAAGTATCCTGGACAGCATCAAAGCCATAATTGGCTGCTCTAGCTTTTACATAATCTACCGGGCTGCTATCTGTATACGCATATTCATCATACCAGCGGCTACGGTGATTGTCGCTGCGGTAATAAATTTTGCCATCCTGATACCAGGCTTGATTTTCATCTGAACTGGGCCAGGTGTGTTTGTGTTGATGCCAGCCAGAACCTGGCGGATGGGAAGTATCTTTGACCTGTAAGGACTGTTCAGTCTTAAGAGGATCAGGATTAGTCGGTGTTTCCGCAGCGAGAGCTTTGGTAGCTGGAATACCACTCAAAACCGCGCCTGTCATAATGGCTGCACCCATTAAGGCGGCAACGCGGTGTTTGTACTTGTGTCGTAGCAGTTTGCGTTTAGCGGAATTTTTTCCCATAGATTTCCCTCCTCTGCAATACTTATTTTTAGTATTGCAGATTGTCATTTCAAAATTCCCGGTAAATATAGCATTATGCTATATTTTTTTGTTGAAAATGCCATGCTTTTTGGCTTGCCGGATTTCGGCAAAATAATAATGAACTCTGTATGAGAGTAATATTCGTAAAGCAACTGGCAAATAATAACTTGAATACTGTCTGTAGGGGAATAATATCCATGGATGATTTGTCGGGTAATTTTATCGCAAAAATATACAAATCAGTCAAGCGGTTGGTTATATATCAGCCGCCACAACAGCCAACACGGTTTGTATTACAAGAGACAACCGAGAACAGCAAAATTTCGTGTCCGGCTGCTATGGCGATAAGAGAAGGTTTTACAGAACTTACCAAATTGATCCGTTATGCTAAACGTTTGTCTGGCGCAATGGAAGAGGCAGTACAGATAATTAAGTCAGTTCAGATGGCGAAAGCTTCTCCGACTCTAAAAAAGCTCAGTATAACGCTTGAAAAACAGCAGGCAGAGCTTAATCCGCTGTTACTTGCTTATGATGAGGCAGAAGATGATGTAGACAATCTGCCGGTCAGTGCTAGCCTGGGGGAGAATGAAAAGACAATTGCAAGGATATATCGATTGCCGTATAACACCGATCTTATTATTCATAGGTTTGTTATCTCTGTTGAGCCGCCAATGCCGTCTATGCTTATCTACATGGACGGTTTATGTGATAGTAAGTTTATAAACAGTATTGTCCTAAAGCCACTTATGTATTATAAGCATTCTGGGGCTGTTTTGTCAGATAATGAAGTGATTAAAAATTTGCTAACCCAATATCTGCCCAGTAGCAAGACTAAAACGGCAATGAGTTTCGGTGATGTTCAAAATGCGGTAAATACTGGAGATGCGGTGCTCTTACTTGAAGGCGAGATAAGCGCGATTATTATTGAAAGCAAGGGGTGGGAGCATCGCAGTGTTGAGCGGCCGGTTTTTGAACAGTCTGTTCGTGGTGCGCAGACGGGCTTCGGTGAAATGCTGGGGGTGAACACTGCCTTAATCAGGGCACTGTTTAATAGCAGTGACTTGATTGCTGAAAAACTATCTGTAGGCATAAAAAGTAAAACCGCGTGTGTAGTTATGTACCTGGAGTCAGTTGCTAATCCTACGTTGGTGAGTGAGATTAAGCGGCGAATTACAGGGATAGAGACTGATTATATAACTGATATCGGTATTTTAGAACAATTTATTACCGATCACCCGAACCTGCCTTTTCCGACCACGTTAAATACGGAGCGGCCTGACCGGGTTGCTGCCGGTCTTAATGAGGGGCGGGTGGCCATACTTCTTGACAGCAGTCCTTTCGCACTGGTTTTGCCAATATCCTTATTTTCATTGATACATTCAGCAGAAGACTTTGCCTTACTGCAACCTTATAGCAGCGTAGTGCGCTTGCTTCGCTGGGTGGGAGTAGGCATAGCTTTATTTATGCCGGCAACTTTTTTGGCGATTAGCATCTTTCATCAGGAGGCTATCCCGACAGAAATGCTATTGGCGATAACCTCGGCCAGACTGCAGGTGCCATTTCCGACAATTGTTGAAATGTTGTTGCTGGGGGTGGCGTTTGAACTTATTCGGGAAGGCGGACTTAGGATTCCCGGTTTCCTGGGACCGACTATTGGTATTGTAGGTGGCATAATTTTAGGACAGGCTGCGGTTTCGGCCAAAATTGTCAGCCCAATCATGGTCATAGTTGTTGCAGCTACCGGAGTGGCAACTTATACTATCCCGGATTTTAGGTTAGGTGCTGCCATTCGTTTAAGCAGCTTGGTGCTTATGTTATTTGCGGCAGTAATGGGGCTTGTAGGCATTGCTACCGGGACATTGGTTATACTGGCGGTTTTATGCAATATGAAGTCCTTTGGAATGTCTTATATCAGTCCTGTTGTACCAAAATCCGGGGCAGGTTTGGATGTGATCATCAGAGGTCCGGTTTACCGACAGGAAATGCGTCCAGACGCACTCAATCCCAAAGTGCGTCGCCGGCAACCGTCTATAAGCCTGGTATGGAGAAAGCAGAAACCAAGTGGAGGCGATTCTAAATGAACTATCAGGGCGGGAATATGGGGATTGCTGCAGGTATTGCACTTGTATTTGCAGTGACAATACCCCGGGTTTTTCTGACTTCGCTGGCGAGTAGACTGGTAGACGATGCTCAGCTTGCCTGGTTTAGTGTCGCTGTTAGCGCTGGCGCAGCCATGATTATGACCAAAGTGCTCCTGTACATACTTAGCCGTACCGGGGGAGATGTAATTGATGGGGTGCGCTGGCTACTGGGGAGCACAGCGGCCTGGCTGGTGGCGCTAATATATATTACGATATTTTTGGCTAATACGGTTTTGTTGTTACGGGAATTTGCCGAAAACACCCTGCTTACCGCACTGCCTCTTTCTGAATTTTCTTTGGTGACAATCTGGTACGCAGTTTGGGCAGCCGTATTTATCTATTTCGGAATTGAGGTTGTGGGAAGAGTAGCCTATATGGTACTGCCATTTTTAGTCGCATCCATGTTGCTTATTGTTATTTTGCTTATTCCTTTCTATAATGTATACCAGCTTGTTCCCTGGCAGGGTAACGGGCTGGAAATTGCGGTGTATCATGGTCTCACTATGGCAGGTACTAATGTTGGTGCAGTAATACTGGCGATTTACGCCCGTGAATTTCAGAACGCAAAAACAACCGCTCAAGCCCTGTTTTGGGGGTTAGGCGGTTCCATGCTGATTAAAGTGGTTTATACGCAGTCGTATTTAATGACTTTTGGTGTATATGTGGGGCAAGAAAAGATTCTCCCGTTTTTTGAAATGACCCGACTGGTGTACTTGAATCGTTTTCTGCAGCGCATTGAGGCTTTGCTTATTGCCCTGTGGGCTATGGTGAGTATTTTGGCGATTGCAATAAGCCTGTATACGGTTGTTTATCTGATTGCCAGAATACTTGAACTGCCATCTGGACGCCCGCTTGTCCCGCTTGTAGCAGCGATAACTGCTAATGTAGCCATGATGCCGCCAGATATAATCACCGCAATTGGCTATGAAAAAATATATCTTTATATTAGCAGTGCAGGAGTGTATGCGATACCGGCCCTGTTATTTCTGGCATTTTTCCTTAAACGAAAAGGGGTGAAGCGATGTACCTCCGTTTAGCTGCTGTTTTTTTGCTAGGTATAAGTGTAATGGTATGCGGGGGGTGCAATGGGGCAAGAGAACCAGACGAACTAGCATATTCAGTAGCTGTTGGTATAGATAAGTCTGCCAAGAAAGGTATGATTGACATTACTTATGTAGGAGCTCTACCCGTAGTCGTTGGGGAAGGCGGGGGTGGAGACAAGCCGAAAATGACCACTGAAGTAACATATACGGTTCCATCGTTGGCTGAAGCAAGAAATCTTCTTAACTCTGTGACTTATTTTGTCCCTACCCTGACACATGTTAAGATTTTGGTAATCGGAGAAGAACTGGCTAAGCAAGGAATCGGGGATATCATAGGTCCGTTAACAAGGTTTAGAGAGTACCGTGGTACCAATTATGTTGTTGTGGCTAAGGGAACAGCCAAGGATTTTTTTAAAAATAATAAACCCGGTATTCCCGGCACCGCCTCGCGTTATTTTGAGTCCATGATGGAGTCGAGTGTAGAGACGAGCTATTTTCTAAAGACAACTCTGCATGAGTTTTACCAGAGGCTAAAAGATACTGACGGGACTTCATATGCTACTATGGTGGACGTTAACCCGCAAACCATGGAAGATAAACCCGCAAAGTCAAAAACACCTGGTGAAAAGATGGAAGAGTACTACGCTGGTGATGTGCCGCGAGCCGGCAGCAATCCGGTTGAATTCTCCGGTGCGGCCATGTTCAGGGGCGACAAAATGGTGGCTATGTTGACAAATGCTGAGACGCGGTCGCTAGCCATGTTGACTGGAAAATATAAGCGAAGCTATATAACCATTGAAGATCCACTGGCACCCAAGCATGGAATTAATATTAACCTGAGGCAAGGTGAAAAAAACGAATATATAACGCAAATTGTTGATGGTAAACCGGTAGTGCAGGTAACGGTCTTGCTGGAAGGTGAGATTACGAGCTTACCTAGTGGCATCAATTATGAACAACCAGAATATAAAGAGCTGCTGGAGGAAAGCATTTCTCAGATCATGCAGCAGGAGATAACCCAGCTAGTGATACGAACCCAGGAAAAAGGTGCTGATATTGTCGGATTTGGCTATCAGTTTCGCAGCAAATTTAAGACGTGGCAAGACTGGAAAGAGTATGCTTGGCAGGAAAAGTTCCCGCAGGCAGATATACGTGTAGTGGTTAAGTGCAAAATTCGCCGTACAGCATTAATGTGGCGGACAACGCCTAAACAGTAGCTGGGGACTTAATTCTAACTGAGTTGATAATAGGGGGTAGTTATAGTGGATTATGTAGTGTTTGCAGGAACTTGTATTGCGGCATTGCACGCCTATACTTATGGCCGGTGGCTTAAATCAAATCACAACAGGGTTGGCGCAGCAGGAGTTATTGTCTTGGCTGCAGGCGGAGTTGTATTATCTTTGTACAGAGTGCTGTTTGCTAAATAATGTTTGCGTAACTAATTTGAAATCAAGGATAACTGCCGATTAATTGAGGTGTAGCTAATCATAGTAACAAGACTTATAGATAGTGTGAGTCCTGGTCAGCGTAAACTGTGCCAGGACTTTTCGTTTGTTTACAAGTTAACAGATTTTTAGTTAACTGTTATAAGTATTGCAGGTATTTCTTAATTTTTTGTCGAAGTGTACTGCATAAAGGTATATCCAATAATTACTGGAGGTGGTGCTCATGTCGATAATTGAGTTAATCGAAAAAGGGAAAAAACAACGTAAACAAAAGGAAAAGAAAAAAGCATTACAAAATGCCGCTATAGGTGCTGCTATTGGTGTGACTGTCGGAGCAGCCGCCGGCGTACTATTGGCACCTAAATCAGGCAAAGAAACCCGCGGTGACATTGCTGAAGCTGCGAAGGAATTGCCGGTAAAGGCCAAGGAAATTGTTGAAAAGACCAAAGAAAAGGTTGCAGAAGTAAAAAAAGAAATTGCCGAACGGACAAAACCCGTTAGCGATGAAGAAGTACAGCCATAAACTCATTCCCAGAGGACAAGGCTTAAGGCCGGGCAGTAATGCCCGGCCGCTTGTTGATTGGTTTAACTGCACTGAAAGAAGGGATAGCTGTGTATATCTCATTATATGATTTGGCTCTTTTCATTTTATTTGTTCTGCTTGCCGGCGTTTGCATATATTTGATCGCCTTTTTGCGACAGGGACTATGTGTGCTTGGCATGGCTCGCGGCGTTTTGGAATCACATCAGGGCGATATTACCGAAACACTAACCTTGCTCAAAGATACGCTCGCCAATGTGAATGCGCTTACCGCCAGCTTAAAAGAAACCACAGAGCATACCAGTAAAGCCGTAAGGGCAATTCCCGGTGAGTTTGCCGATTCTTTGGAGGAATTGCAGGAAAGCTTTGAGACCTTTGCTTTCTATGCCAAGATTGCCGTAGATGTTTTCAAAGCAGTGTTTGCCAAGTCAAAATAACGAATAAAAAACGCGGGATTGTCTGATCAGACAATCCCGTGTTTTTTATTCTAACGGAATTTATCCTTGAGGCTAATCGAATTCTGTCGGCAGAGTGATGGCGGTAAGCATTACTTACTAACGCTAAGGCAGTTTGTGAAAAATTCGTGCCAGTTCGCTTAAGGCATTATTTAATGAAGTTAAGTCCTGCTCATCTAAGAGTTTGAATTTATCCTGCAACAGCTTAAGGGCTTGCTCTTTGGTTTGCTCAAGCAACTGTAAACCGGCCGGTGTTATACTTATTCTGATAATGCGCCGATCAAACGCATCATATTCGCGTTGAACCAGAGCCTCGGCAACTAGCTTATCAATAAGCGGCGTCATTTGCTGCTTGGACAGTAGTGTTTCTGTAGATAGCTCAGTCATGGTAGCTTTTTTTTCTTTCACTATTGTGAGAATATGAAACTGAATAGGAGTATGGTGCGGCTTGAAACGTAAGGATACAGGGCGCATGAACTTAATGTCAATAGTCGGAATCAGATGAAACATCATCTCGGCAGATTTTATATAACTCAAAGAACTCACTCCTTTTTAATAACAATGGGGATAGGTATGCATAAAGAATACCAAATTGCTTGGGATTTCTTCGCTCGATATCCATAATTCTAACGAAATTCAAAAAAAAACCATGTATAATAAAACTATTGTTTATATATAAGTACAAAATTACTCCTATTGCTTCTTGACAATAGGAAATAAAAATCATACCATATAGTAAATAAATATTTACTATTAATAGATATTGATAATATATAGTTGTTTACTAAATTCATTATAGCACAAATTGTATGACAAATCCAAGTGGTAATTTATCCGATGACTAACCCGCTCTAAGACTCCTGCTTATGCAAGCGAGAGTAAGAGCGGCTAAGTCCCTGGATGATTGCGACTAGAATTCAGGCGGCGTCAAAACGCCGTCTGAATTAAGTCTCCATTTACAAACCTATTAGTAAATGACTATGTCAAGTCAAAATAAACTAGGGGAGGGTTTTAACATGATTAGATTTCAGCGGTATTTTGCGGTGATTATTCCTGCTATTATGCTGGTAGCAGCAATTCAGCCGGCGTTTGCTGAAACAGTCGAGTTATCGGTCAGTGACAGTGTTGCTCTGGCATTAAAAAATAACTATGATATCAAATATGCTCAATCAGCAAGGGAAAAGTCCTACTGGGCCATGAAGGAAGCCAGGAAAAACAAGGGGCTTTCTATTAATTTTACCCATACCGATCAACGGTATAACACTCCGCCATCAGAGACTGGAACAGGTACATATCTCTACACCAATAATTTTGATAACCAAATTGCACTTACTCTGCCGTTGTATTCGGGCGGCAAGCTTGAAGGGCAGATTGAACAGGCAAAACTTGATTTGCAGGTAGCTGAACTTGATATTGATGCAGCCAAGCAGCAGATTAAACTGGAGGTTGTTACCGATTATCTTACTGTGCTGGAATATCGCAATCAAGTTCAGGTAAATCAGGAAACAGTCAAAAACTATGAAGAACACCTAAAGCTGGTTCAGGATAAATTTGACTTAGGTATGGTAGCCAAGACTGATGTGTTGTCAAGTCAGGTAGATTTGGCCGGAGCACAGAATGATTTGATTACAGCGCAAAACAATTATACCAATGCAGTTGCGGCGCTTAATAATGCCATTGGTTTGCCGCACACTACTGAAATTAATCTAAAAGATAATTTTTCTTATGAAAAATACACAAAAACCCTGGAAGAATGTTTGCAATATGCTCTGGCTCACCGACCCGAACTGGCTCAGCAGGAAGCTAAAATCGCCAGTGCCAAGTATGATGTGAATATTGCCAAAAGCGGTCAGCGGCCGACGGTAAATCTAACAGCCGAACAAGACTGGTATGATAGTCATCTGCTAGGGACAAAAAACAGCAATTGGCTGGTGAAGGTAACTACCACGCTCAATGTGTTTGATGGCGGAGTAACCAATTCCCAGGTTAAGCAAGCCCAGCACAATGTGGATATGGTCATGGATACGGCCAGCCAGACGCGCGATACTATCCTTTTAAATGTCCGCCAATATTATCTGAGTATGTATGAGGCCGAGAAGCGGATTGATTCCAATAAATTATCGGTAGAACAGGCAGAAGAAAATCTGATGATCCAGAAAACCCGTTATGAGGTCGGGATTGGCACCAATCTTGATTTGCGTGATGCCGTGTTGTCGCTGGATTCAGCCAAAAAGGATTATATTCAGGCACTTTATGACTACAATACTAATAAAGCCAAGCTTGAGCAGGCGATGGGGCTGCCGGTGCAAACACAGAGCGAACGGGGGAATGACAAGTGAATATCAAGGGGTCAAAAAAACTGTATGTCGGATTGATTGTTGTGGTGGCTTTGCTTGGTGTAGTAGTGGTGCGCAGCGGCCTATTGAATAAAGCCAAAACGGCCAATGCTTCGCAGGCTGTGACCGTAAAGGCAATGCAGGTAGTAACCAAGGACACGCCAGTTACCAGTGAATTTGTCGGGCAGGTAAAAGCAAAAAGCGAAATAAAAATTATGTCCAAGGTGTCCGGCAATATTGTGGACAAGATGGTCAATGGCGGTGATACCGTCTATAAAGGACAACCGTTATTCCAGATTGATAATAAACAATATCAGTCAGCTATTGTTTCGGCGCGGGCCGCCATGAATAAAGCACAGGCCACGCTCAACAACACGCAAAGAGATGTAGACCGCTATGAAAAACTAGGGGCGATAAAAGGTGTTGCCCAGCAAACGGTAGATGCCTATCGAGCCCAGGCGGAAGAAGATGCTGCTACTGTTGACGTTAACCGGGCCAGTTTGCAGCAAGCCATGCAAGATGACCAGGACACATTGATTCTTTCGCCGGTAGATGGCCGCATTGATGTCAATGACGTAAGTCAGGGGTACTATGTAGCAGCCGGTTCTACCGTAATGGCGACCGTATCTTCGATTGATCCGGTCTGGGTACAGTTTAGCATGAGTGAAACCGAATACCTGAAATATATCCGAAGCGGCAACGGAACGCTGCCTGCCAATTTTAAAGAACATCTGCAGCTCATTCTAAGTGATGGCAAGGAATATTCGCTCATTGGCAAAGTAGAGCAAATCGACAGAGGCGTTAGTGATACAACTGGCACAATTACGCTAAAGGCCAGCTTTGAAAATCCGCAAAAATTCCTGTTGCCGGGGATGTTTGCCCGGGTAGTTGTCCAGGAAGATGTACGCAAAGGAGCGCTCCTCATTCCGCAAAAAGCGGTTAAGCAAGTGCTTGATAATACTTTTGTTATCGTGGTAACTGATGATAATAAGGCTGAAAGCAGACAAGTCAAGCTTGGCAATAAAATCGGCGACATGTGGTTGGTGGAGGAAGGCTTGAGTGCCACCGACCGGATTGTAGTCGAAGGTATTGATAAGGTAAAACAGGGAACTGATTTGCAGGTAACCATGGTACAACCGGACGCACAGGCGCCGGTTAAGCAGTAGGGGGCACTCATATGGCTAATTTTTTTATTAATCGCCCAGTATTTGCCATTGTTATTTCCATTCTTATTACCTTATTAGGGATAACGGCCGCATTTACCCTGCCGATCGCACAGTACCCGCAGATTTCACCGCCGACTATTTCGGTAAGCACAACCTACCAGGGGGCTAATGCCGATGTTGTCGACCAAACGGTTGCCCAGGTTATTGAAGAACAGGTAAACGGCGTTGAAGGCATGGTATATATGTCATCAACAAGTACCGATTCAGGTTCGTATTCACTGAATGTGCAGTTTGAAACCGAAAAAAATTCTGATACGGCATCTGTACAAACCCAAAACCGGGTGTCCCAGGCTAATGCTTCGTTGCCGGGAACAGTGCAAACCTACGGGGTTACAACCCGAAAATCCTCACAGGATATGTCTCTGATTTTTACACTGTGGTCACCCAGTGATCAGTTTGATACCAATTTCTTAAAAAACTACGGCAGTATCTATATGGTAGATGATATTAAGCGGGTCAGCGGTGTTGGCGAAGTAACGGCTTTTGGTTCGGATTACAGTATGCGGATTTGGCTGCAGCCGGAAAAAATGGCTCAGCTCGGGATTGCCGTCAGTGAGGTGACGGCAGCAATTGAATCGCAAAATGTTCAGGCTGCCGCCGGTTCTTTCGGCAACATGCCGGCAGCCTCGCAGCAGCAATTTCAGTATACGGCCAAGGTAAAAGGCCGTCTTACTGATCAGAAAGAGTTTGAGAACATCATTGTCCGTTCCCAGTCAGATGGGTCGTTTGTCCGGATCAAGGATATTGCCCGGGTGGAGCTGGGCAGTAAGGAATATAATTTTCAAAGTTTACTGAACGGCCATGTGGCAGCCGGTTTTGCCATTAAACTGACAAGTGATGCCAATGCGCTTGAAACCATCAGCAATGTAAAAACCGTGCTGGCAAAGGCGTCAAAGAATTTTCCGGGGGACATGGAATATAAAGTTGTTGTTGATAATACCGAGTTTGTACGCGAATCCATGCAAGAGGTGGTAAAAACCTTTGCAGAGGCGCTGCTGCTGGTTGTACTGGTGGTATTTGTATTCCTGCAGAGCTGGCGGGCCACTTTGATTCCGGTACTGGCTATTCCGGTATCACTGCTGGGTACCTTTGGTGCCTTTAGCCTGATGGGTTTTACCATCAATACCCTGACGCTGTTCGCGTTGGTACTGGCCATTGGCTTGGTTGTCGACGACGCCATTGTTGTTATTGAGGCGGTCGAACATCATATGCGTTATTCCGGCTTGTCGCCGCGTGAAGCTACGAAAAAGGCTATGAGCGAGGTTTCCGGACCGGTAGTTGCCATTGCGTTTGTGCTGGCTTCCGTATTTTTGCCTGTTGCGTTTTTAAGTGGTACTACAGGTATTTTGTATAAGCAATTTGCGTTAACTATCGTAGTATCCATGGCTTTGTCGGCCATCGTGGCCTTATCGCTCACACCGGCTTTGTGTGTTATGCTGCTTAAACCGCATAATCCTGAGGCTCATCAGGGTGTTTTAGCCAAATTTTTCACCAAATTCAACAATTGGTTTGAAAGTAATATTGAACGGTATGGTGGCAGCCTGGGCAGCATTATTCCGAAAGCCCGGTTGTGTATGGTGTTGCTGGCAGTACTCCTTGTTTTGACAGGCGGACTCTATAAGCTGGTACCTTCCTCCTTTGTACCCAACGAGGATCAGGGGTATTTTATAACCTCCATCACATTGCCGGAAGCATCCAGTTTGAACCGAACCGAAGAGGTGGTCAACCAATTTGCCACGCAGGTTCGTGAAATGCCGGGAGTTGCCAATAGTATGGCACTAGCTGGCATGGATATTATGGGCGGCGGTACCAAATCCAATGCCGGTGCCATGTTTACTTCCCTGGAATCCTGGGATAAACGTCAAAAGCCTGAAACACAGCTAAGTTCCTTAGTGGGCCAGACCTTCATGAAAGGCGCCCAATATCCGGAAGGTACGGTAATTGCCTTTACACCACCAAGTTTGCCAGGACTGGGAACGGTTGGCGGGTTTACGTTGATGCTCCAGGACCGGAGCGGCGGCACGCTGACTGATTTAGACAATGTGGCGCAGAAATTTGTGGCGGCAGCTAAAGAACGGCCGGAAATTGCATCTGTTATGTCTACCTTTAAAGCCAATACTCCTAGTTATGAATTCGAGGTTGACCGGGAAAAAGCCCAGCAGCTGGGCGTAGATGTTGATGATGTGTTTACTGCCCTGCAGGTTTTCCTGGGAGGTAGTCAGGTCAACGATTTTAATAAATTTGGCCGCTCCTACAAGGTTACGGTGCAAGCCGAAAATACTTTTCGCGGTGATGCTGATGCAACCCGGTACCTATATGTAAAAAGCTCCAATGATGCGATGGTGCCGCTGAATACTCTCTTAAAACCCAAGAAGATCAACGCACCAACTATTATTACCCGGTTTAACGGGGTTAAAGCCGTTCAAATCAGTGGCTCCCAGGCTTCTGGCTATAGTTCTGGACAAGCCATGACGGCGCTTGAAGAAGTGGCCAAACAAACCTTGCCTGAGGGTTATACGTATGAGTGGTCAGGACAAAGCCGTGAGGAAAAACAGGCAGGGTCGCGAACAGCCATTGTGTTCGGGATGGCGATTGTATTTGTATTCTTGTGTCTGGCAGCGTTATATGAAAGCTGGAGTGTTCCGTTTGCCGTCTTGCTTTCGGTGCCCACCGGCGTTTTTGGAGCCTTCCTGTTCCAGTACCTTACCAATCTCGAAAATAGTGTGTATATGCAAATCGGGTTAGTTATGCTTATCGGCCTGGCTGCCAAAAATGCTATATTAATCGTGGAGTTTGCCAAAGTCAGGGTCGATCAGGGCATGAATCCGGTACAGGCTGCTATTGAAGCCGCTAAAATTCGGCTGCGCCCCATTCTCATGACTTCACTTGCCTTTATTATCGGCTGCATTCCGCTGGCTATAGCCACCGGTGCCGGGGCCGGCGCGAGAAACTCCATGGGAACAGCCGTTGTAGGTGGTATGTTTGCCGCGACGACACTGGGTATATTCTTAATTCCTGTCCTTTTTGTGGTGGTGGAACGGTTAACCGAGAAGTTTGCTAACTGGCGAAAGAGCGGGAAAAACACGGTAACTGCAGACTAACTTCAACGAATAAATTCTTGGAACATTTTTTCAGGAAAGCCAAAGCTTTCTAATCAAATTCAAAAAAAAGCTGTGTATGATAGGATTATCAACTGAAAGATAAAGCTTAATTGCGAAGAGGAGAAGAGCGATATGAACAAAATAACCCAAAAAGTAATGATTTATTCCCTGGCAGGTTTGCTACAACTTGGTCTGGGTGTTGCCGTAACACAGGCAGCGCCGGCACCTGAAACAGCTCCTTGGCAGCAGCAAGAAAACGAAAAGCAGCACCCGCAGCCAGACAAAGATAATCGTCATAATGAAGGCGAACATAACAGACAGCACCACCAACCGGACGGCGATAAACCGCAACAACAGCCGCCTGCGCCTGAACAGCCTTGGCGGGGCTAGAATGCCAATCGCGAGTAAAGACTAATTTGATAGGAGAGTGTCAACTATGAATAAAATCGCAAAGAAAGTAATCGTATTCTCCATGGTTGGTTTATTGCAACTAGGGCTAGGTGTTTCGGTAAGTCAGGCGGCGCAAAGACAACCGGAACCGCCGCACCAGGTACAGCTTGACAACAGGCCTCACCATGATCAGGACCAGGAGCGCGAGCGCAAAATCCGGGAAGAGAATGAGCGTCATGAACGTGAGATGCGTCGACGCGACCATGAAAGTGAGCGAGAGTGGCATGAACGTCAGGAGCGGGAAAGAGAAAGACATGACCGAGCGTTAGAAACTATTGCCTCTGTTATTGCAGCGATCATTTCCAACTCGTAATGCGGATAACTTAGTTATGGAAAGAAACCCTGTTTTCTGTGGATATCAGAAAACAGGGTTTTATGTATCTTATGTTGAATTAGTGGTAGAATCTGAATGCATAAAATACCTGAGCTGCAAAGATGCACAAGCAATTTGCGATTAGAAAACATAATTAAATGGTATTTATTGCAAAATGTCTTTAAAAAGTATAAAATAAGTAAATAAAATACAGTGAAAATTAGATAAGGAGCGGGAAATATGCCAATAAAAATACCTAATAATTTGCCGGCTGTAAATATTCTTGAAAAAGAGAATATCTTCGCAATGGATGAAAAGCGCGCTTATTCACAAGACATACGTCCGCTTCGTATTTTGCTCTTGAATCTGATGCCAACCAAAATTGTCACAGAAACCCAATTGCTCCGGTTGCTAGGCAACTCGCCGCTGCAGGTGGAATTTGATTTTCTGTTTACGGCTACTTATGAGCCTAAAAATACGCCTCATGAACACTTGGTCAAATTCTATGAAACCTTTGATGAAGTGAAAAATCGTAAATATGACGGCATGATTATTACCGGCGCGCCGGTGGAACAAATTCCTTTTGAAGAAGTTGAATATTGGAAGGAATTATGTGAAATTATGGCGTGGAGCAGGCGGAATGTGTATTCTACTTTTCATATTTGCTGGGGAGCACAGGCGGCCTTGTACTACCATTATGGCATTCCTAAATATGATTTGCCGAAAAAAATGTTTGGTGTATTTCCACATACCGTAAACAGAAAAGAAAAAATGCTATTTCGCGGCTTTGACGACATTTTCTATGTTCCCCATTCCCGGCATACCGAAGTGCGGCGGGAAGACATTGAAAAAGTGTCAGGTTTGTCAATCCTCTCTGAATCAAAGGAATCAGGGGTTTATGCTGTTATGGATAAGAAATACCGACACTTGTTTATTACCGGTCATTCCGAGTACGATCCGCTGACTCTTAAAGCCGAATATGACCGCGATGTTGCTTTAGGACTGCCAATTGAGGTTCCGGTAAACTATTATCCTGATGATGATCCACAGCAGCAGCCGGTGGTGCGTTGGCGGAGTGCAGCTAATTTGCTGTTCTCTAATTGGCTTAACTATTATGTTTACCAGGGGACGCCGTTTGATCTTGACAAACTATCTGAGTCTGAAGAGCTAAACGGACTTTATGGTGAGGGGATTTAACAAAAAACATCAATAGGTAAGTTGCTGGAGGTGAATACGTAATGTATATATCACAGCGAAAATTGCAGGTTTTTAGCCAAGTTGTATTACAATTGCATCAATGTAAATGTTTTTCTTCCTTTATTACTGAAGCTATGTCTTGTATCAGGCGAGTTATCCCGTACGAAACCGGCGCATTTTTCTCTGTTGAACCGGCTTTGCAATTATTTGACTGCCCTTATCATACCGATATTGAGGATGAGCTCTTTGCGCACTTTCGCGAAAACTATCAAGATTACCACAGTCACCGGAAAATGGTATGCTCAACTGGTAATCTGAGGATGGTTGATAGGGCGCTTGATTTGTTTGACTATGGGATATGGGAAAATAAAGAACGCGATGATTTTCTTGCCGCTAATAACATTTGTTATCTGGCTGGTGTTCAATTAATACATAATCGGAAAGTGTTGGCCGATATTACCATTCATCGTACAACAAAGCAGCGTGATTTTGACGATGGTGAGATGCAACTGCTAAAAATGCTGGGTGAGCATATGCAATATATTTTTGCCAAACTCAAGAACGCCAGAAATGCTGAACAGGCTGACAACGTTCAGCAGGATGTGGCTGCCGGTCAGTCGATGTCTGCTTTTACTACGCGGGAGGCCGAAATACTGCTGTTGCTTGCTCAGGGATTATCAAATAAAGAGATTGGTGAGCGGCTGTTTATCAGCACCGAGACTGTGAAGACCCATTTAAAAAAATTATTTACAAAAATGAGTGTGCGCTCAAGAACAGAATTGTTATCACGCAGCATTGCAGATCTGTAAATATACAGATCTTGTAACCAATTAGTTGCGAGGAAATAGAGAGTGTGATAACGGATAATTATTATCCGAACCTTAGATATAAATAGGTATTTTGTAAGAAATCCCCCAAATGGGGGATTTTTTCTATTTTTAACAATTAATATAATTAATTTATAATATGCCTGAAAATTTCGAAAAAGCAAGAAAAGGGATGAGGAGGGTTACCTATGGATAACGCAAGACAACCTTTTGCTAGTGTTCGAAAAGAAGTCAGCTATATGGATATGGAAGGAAATCCGGTGCGACCCCGAAAGGCCGTTAAGGTGCTTACCAAGGAGTATGATGACCAAAATAGGCTGGTTCAGGCAAGTATGCATGTAGATTTTTCCAAAGCCGATGTACCCAAAGGATGGTTTTTTAATATCGCGAAAGGACAGTTCTTCTGATATAAGCCTTAATATACATTGATACTGATAGTTAGTGCCGTTTACTGCGAGTAAGCGGTATTTTTTTGCCCTAACAGAAGTATTGCTTCTAAAGAACAATAAGGGCAACAGCAGGTTGCGCTTTCGCTAAAGCTCGACGCAAGCCGTGTTTTCTTTATTTTTTGGACAAGCAGTGGCAGGCGCTGAGCTAGGAGGAAAAGAAAAACCAAAAAAGAACTTTAATAGGATAAGGGTATAAGAAAAAGCGTAAACAGAGAAGGTGATAATATTAGTTGTGACAGCAATAGACAACTTTTTGGAAAACGCGGCTTGGTAATGGTAATCACCGGTGACGGCAAAGGCAAAACAACAGCGGCTTTTGGGCAGGCATTACGGGCGGTAGGGCAAGGCTATAAGGTTTGTATTATTCAGTTTATGAAAGGCCGGAAATATGGTGAGGTTGTGGCAATAGAAAAATATCTGCCTGACATTACTATAATCCAGTCAGGTCTTGATAGTTTTGTCATGCGAGATAACCCGACTGCCGAAGATATTGCGCTTGCCGGGCGAGGTTTAGCGCTAGCATATGAGGTTATTAATAGCAAAAAATATGATATGATTATTCTGGATGAGATTACTGTTGCAGCTGATTTCGCGCTAATTTCTGGGCAAGCAGTTGTGAATTTGATTAACAGTAAGCCGCCAGAACTGGACTTAGTGTTAACTGGGCGCTATGCGGCAGAAGAAGTTAAAGCAATGGCCGATATGGTAAGTGAGGTAACTGAGATTAAACACCATTATTATGCCGGTATTGCCGAACGAGCTGGCATAGAGTATTGAGATAAGGTTAGCGAGTGCCGCGATAACTGGGTTAAGAAATAATGGTTAAAATAATTTACATACTATATAAACGAAAGGAAGTTAATTATGGAAGTAACACCAATTACAGAAATCCAGTCGAGAATTTTTAAGTTTCAGCAAAAATTGGCAGAACAAGCAACAGACGGAGCCATTGTTTTACTGCAAAGTGATTTGTTCTATTTTGCCGGCACCGTGCAAAATTCCTATTTGTTCATTCCGGCGGACGGCCAACCTGTTCTGATGGTGAAAAAAAGTCTCACCCGTGGACAACAAGAGTCGCCGCTGAAAAATATTGTTGCTATTAGCAGTCCTAAACAAATCCCGGAGATTTTAGCCGGATATGGGTATACCTCCATAGGAAAAATAGGCATGGAATTAGATGTTTTGCCGGTTAATTTGTATAATTCCTACAAGAAGATTTTCCTGGAAGCCGCGTTTGTTGATATTTCGCCGGCCATTAAGGAAATTCGCGCGGTAAAATCAGCGTATGAAATCGAAATTATGCGCGGCGCATTGGCGGTTATTGATGCGGCATTTAAGGCAGTGCCGTCTTTCTTACGGGAAGGTATGACCGAACTTGAGTTGGCAGCCTTATTTGAGGCTGAGATGCGCAAACGTGGCTTTGCCGGGCCAAGTAAAATGCGTGCATTTAATCAGGATTTCTTCCTTGGCAATGTATGCACAGGCGGCAGCGGCTTTTATCCTAACTATTTCGATGGGCCGGTAGGCGGCCAAGGGGCCAGCATTGCTCAGCCGCAGGGAGCAGGCTGGAAAAAAATTAACCGCAATGAAGTTATTTATATGGATTACACGTCAATTGTTAAAGGGTATACTGGTGATCAGACACGGATTTTCTGTATTGGCGAGCTTTCTCCTAAACTGGTTAAAGCCTATGAAGATGCTTTATTTATTGAAGCTGAAATCGTCAAAAGCATAAAACCGGGAACTCCTGCGGAAGAACCCTATCTGCTCGCTATGAAACTGGCAACTGAACTTGGCTACCAGGACAACTTTATGGGGTATAAACAGGATCAGGTCAAATTTATTGGCCATGGCATTGGACTAGAATTAGATGAATTGCCGGTTTTGGCCAAAGGGTTGAAGATGCCGATTGTTCCGGGGATGACCTTTGCACTTGAGCCTAAGTTTGTTTTTGCCGAAGGAGCAATAGGTACGGAAAATAGCTTTGTTATGACTGAAAATGGTCCGGAGTATTTGAGTATAACTCCACAGGTAATTACCTACGTAAAGTAACTCAAATTTACTCTGGGTAGAGCAGACATAACAGCCAGACAAGAAACAATATTCCAATTGGTATGATAAGCAAAGCCCCGATTGCTTTGGAAATTTCTAGCACCATAATAATCCCCCCTGTACAGCCTATGCAAAGTATTGCCCTGGAAGAACACATAATTTTGCACATGTATACGGAGCTGGGGGAAGGCAAATATAGAGGAGTGGCTGCTCAGTTGCCATAAATTCCGCTTGTCGCTATAATTATGTCATAGTAAGCTGTAAATCTTGGGCGGAATGCAGGGTGGTGGAAAATATGTTGCTGAACAATGAACTGGAGAGTAAGTCGCTTGTTGAGAGTACTTCAGAGGAAATTGTCAGGATTATCATTGATAATGAGTACAAGGCCGGACAAAAGCTTCCCAATGAATATGAGCTTTCTAAACAATTGGGGGTAAGCCGTAATACCATTCGCGAGGCCATACGGGCGCTGGTATCAAGAAACGTGGTAGAAATCCGGCGCGGAGCAGGAACTTTTGTGTCACAAAGACTGGGGATAGCGGATGACCCGCTGGGGCTGACCTTCCTGAAGGATAAAGACAAAGTATTCCTGGATCTAATCCAGGTGCGGTTTATGTTAGAACCTCCGATTGCCGCGCTGGCTGCCCAAAACGCAACAGAAGCAGATATCGAAAAGCTGGGTCAGTTGTGTGATGAGGTCGAGCAACTGCTATTAGTGGGAGCAGATCCAGTGCAAAAGGATATTGAATTTCATACCCAGATTGCCAAGTGCAGCCAAAATATGGTGGTGCCTAATTTAATTCCCATTATCAACGCCGCTATTACCGTATTTACTAATATCAAAGAAAACCGAGTAGTAAGCCAAACTATCGGCCATCATCGGGAAATCTTTGAAGCCATTAGAGATCATCAGCCTAATGATGCCCAGGATGCTATGTTATTGCATTTGTCTTACAATAGAAATAAACTAAGAAAAAGTATCAAAAGTAAAGTGGACTTGGCTTCAAGAGGCGGTTTAACCCCAGTTGAAGGTTAGTCATTAGAAAAAGAAGTCACATTTCGCGAATAAAATCGTGAAATGTGACTTCTTTTTCACGCGAATACATCCCATGTATTTGTGGCGAAACTTAATATAAAATAAGAAAAAACACTTAACAATCGTTGATTATATAAAAATATTGACAAAATACAAAAATAAAGCTAACCTATAAATATAAATACATCCTATGTATTTTAATCTTGGCAAATATGGGAGGGGCAGTCCAAGTGAATAAGTTGTATGACGTAATCATTATTGGCGCCGGGGTTGTAGGCAGCGCAGTTGCCAGAGAATTCGCCAGGTTTTCCTTGAAAATCGGCGTAGTGGAAAAGGAATTGGACGTATGTTGTGAAACAAGTGCCCGCAATACAGGGGTACTGCATGCCGGCTTTACTTACAAAACCGGTTCGCTTAAGGCGCAGTGCGCAGTGGAAGGCAATGCTGAATTTGATAAAGTGGCTGAAGAACTCGATGTCCCATTTAAACGTACCGGCAAGGTTGTGGTAGGCTTCAATGAAAATGACAGGCAAAGCTTGCTTAAGTATAAGGCAGTGGGTGATGCCAACGGCGTACCGGGGTTAGCCATTATTGATAAACAAACACTCGAAAACCTGGATTCAAGCGCGGGCGGAGAATTTGCCATGCATGCCCCCTCTTCAGGAATATTAAATCCTTTTATTTATAATATTGCACTGGCGGAAAATGCTAAGCAAAACGGGGTAGATTTTTACTTTAATAATGAGATAATGTCTATTCAGAGGAAAAACGGTTTTTATGAACTGACTACTAACCGTACGGTATATCAAGCCAGATGGGTAGTTAACTGTGCTGGGCTTAACTCGGCTAAAATTTCCAGTATGCTGGGGATTGATGGTTATACTCTTGCTGGTTTCAAGGGAGAATACTTTGTTTTAGACAAAAAAGCTGGCCGATACCTTACTATGCCGGTGTATCCCGCGCCGGGGCCGACCGGCGGTTTTGCCACCCATGCCACACCGACTGTGGATGGCAATGTTCTGGTTGGGCCGAACTCGGAATTAGTCGAGGACTTTGAAGATTATGGAGTTACTCCGGCAGGTATGGAAGAACTAATGACTGAGGGCGTTAAAATGTTCAAGCATATGAAACGGGAATATTTTATCCGGAATTTTGCTGGTACTCGCCCCAAGCTTATTAATAAAGAAACACGGCAAGTATTGGATTTTGTTGTTGAGGCGAGAGCTGAGGCGCCCAATAGCATTAACCTTGTAGGTATCGAGTCGCCAGGTTTGACCTGTGCCTTGCCGCTGGCCAGGAGAGCGGTTGCGCTCATGCGGGAAAAAGAAGAACTAATAGCAAATGCAAACTTTAACCCCAGGCGAAAAAGCATTCTTTGTTTTGCGGAACAAAGCCGTGAAGTGCAAAAAGAGTTAATTGCGAAAGATCCCAATTATGGTGAAATAATCTGTCGCTGTGAAAATGTGACCAAGGCCGAAATAGTGGCAGCCATTCATAATTGTCTTGGGGTGGAAACCGTGCTAGGCATTAAAAACAGAACCCGCGCCACTATGGGTAGATGCCAGGGCGGCTACTGCGAAACCAGAATTGCTGAGATTATACAGGAAGAACTGCAGAAAAAAACAACCGAAGTCATGTATGCCAGACGCGGTTCGGCGATGTTTACCGGAAAGGTGAGGGGGTAATGGCCATGATTAAAAAAGACGTTGTAATTATTGGCGGTGGCCCTGCCGGTCTGTCTGCGGCAGTTGAACTTAAAAAGCAAGGCATCAATGATATTGTTATCGTGGAAAGAGAAAAACAATTAGGTGGAATTCTCCGGCAATGCATTCACGATGGCTTCGGCCTCACACGGTTTAAGCAAACCTTGAGCGGTCCTGAGTATTCACAGCGCTTTATTGATCAGGTGGAAGAGCTAAAAATCGAATGTATTACAGATACGACGGTTATTGATATAACTTCGGAGAAAAAGGTCATTGCTGCTTCGAAAAACGGCTTGCTGGAATATCAGGCCAAGGCGATTGTCCTGACAATGGGATGTAGGGAAAGAACCAGAGGAGCCATTAGTATTCCGGGCACTAGACCGGCTGGCGTGTATACTGCCGGGGTAGCGCAAGCCTATATAAATTTGTATAATACCATGGTGGGTAAAGAAGTAGTTATTCTCGGGTCTGGTGATATTGGCATGATTATGGCCAGAAGAATGACGCTGGAGGGGGCTAAAGTCAAAGCGGTTTTTGAGATTCTGCCATATCCCAGCGGTCTGCCGAGAAATATTGAGCAATGTCTGAACGATTATGACATCCCGCTTTATCTTAGTCATACGGTTACCAATATCAAGGGGCGTTCGCGCCTGGAAGGTGTCACGGTATCTGAGGTCGATGCACAACTGCGGCCCATTTCGGGAACCGAAAAGGAGTATGCTTGTGATACTCTAATCTTGTCGGTTGGTTTAATACCGGAAAATGAACTGTCGTTAGCGTGCGATGTGGAACTGGATCAAAGAACTAAAGGTGCGATTGTCGATGAAAATTATCAAACAACAACTGACGGCGTATTTGCAGCCGGTAATGTGCTGCATGTCCATGATCTGGTAGATTTTGTATCGCTGGAAGCGGAAGCTCTTGCCAGAAGTGTGATCAGCTATATTAAAACAGGTAAGCTGGACAAATGCGATATTGCAATAACAACAGATGCCAATATCAGTCATACAATTCCACAGAAAATTAGCGGGTTTAAGGATTGTAAATTATCATTGCGCGTAAGAAAACCCATGAAGAATTGTGAAATCAATATTATGCAGAATGGGAAAATGCTCAAGCAGGTAAAATTTAAAAAAGCCATTCCGGCAGAAATGATTCAAATAAAATTAGATAAAGCAGAACTGCAAGCAGTGGGCGAGCTTAAGGTGGTGGTACGATGAGAAAAGAATATACCTGCATTATTTGTCCTAACGGCTGTGGCATGGAGGCAGAGATTGAAGGTGTACGAGTAATTGACATAGCTGGGGCTGGCTGCCCAAAAGGGCAGGAATATGTCGAACAGGAGCTAACTGATCCACAAAGAAATATTGCCACATCGGTGCTAGTTGAAAACGGCATTTTGCCACTAGTGAGTGTGAGGCTGACTAAGCCTGTTCCAAAAGCCAGGATCTTTGATGTAATACAGGCCGTGAAGCAGATAAAAGTAGTGGCGCCAGTGAAAATAGAACAGGTTGTAATCGAAAATATCCTGGGACTTGGTAGTGACGTAATTGCAACTAAAAATGTATCTGCCAAATAAGTACAATGACAATAAGATGAGATAATGATAAGGCCTTCCAGTGCTTGATAACAGCGCTGGGAGGCTTTAATTTTGGCGTTTATCAATATGATAAGCGATAGCAACTGGCAAAACAGTGCTGAGTCAGCTAATGCCTAACCTGTGTAATACTCCCGATTCTGGAAGCGGTGAGTAATTTCCTTCGGGTGTTGGTTGCTAAGTAGCTGAATGATTTCAAATATAACCAAGACGGTGTTTAATTTCTTCTTTGTCATATTCTCCATAAATCAAAAATAGTAATTGCACAGGTTGATGAAGGCTTTATCAAAATGATAAATTTATCGTTTTGATAAAAGAAAAGGGCAGAAAAATGTAATATAAACAGACAATTTTTTCGAAAGCGGACAAAGCTCCACAAAAATCGGTGGCAATAGCTGCTGCAATTAAACGAGTCCCAAAATAGCCGCACTAAGTTGCAAGTGATTACTGGCAAATGGAAGCTATTGGCACGTTTTTTGCGTAATAAATAAGTGGAAAAGCATAAAACCAGAAGTGAGGTACGGAAATGGACCAGAAAATCAAGTGGGTCAAAAATCAAATGATGGAGAACCCCAACAAGGTTTCTATTGATTTTTTGAGTGCTCGGGAAATCAACAAGGTGAGGCAATTCCATAAGAGCTTTCCTGAATACAGTACAACCCCGCTGCGCCAGCTAAACGAAATGGCTGGTTATTTGGGAGTGGACGGCGTTTATGTGAAAGATGAATCATATCGCTTTGGCTTAAATGCCTTCAAAGTTTTGGGCGGTTCTTTTGCCATGGCTAAGTACTTGGCTCAGCGCTTAGGTAAAGACATCAGTGAACTGGATTATAACAAACTGACATCAGCTGAGATTCGTCAGCAGTTGGGGGAAATCACCTTCACTACTGCAACTGATGGCAATCATGGCCGGGGGGTTGCCTGGACGGCTAACCGCCTTAAACAAAAATCAGTGGTGTATATGCCTAAAGGTTCTTCGCTTAGCCGGCTGGAAAATATCCGGGGGGAAGGCGCCGAAGTTTCCATTACCGATTTAAACTATGATGATGCCGTGCGGTTAGCGACCGAAAATGCCAAAAAATTCGGCTGGGTAGTGGTGCAGGATACAGCCTGGGAAGGTTATGAGGAAATTCCTGCTTGGATTATGCAAGGGTATGGCACGATGGCCTTGGAGGCCTTGGAACAACTGCAGACTGCTGGAATACCGCAGCCTACCCATGTGTTTGTTCAAGCCGGAGTAGGGTCATTAGCCGGTGCGGTACAAGGCTTCTTTGCATCAGCCTGTAGCAGTCAGCCGCCCAAAATCGTGATTGTCGAGTCTGATCAGGCTGCTTGCCTCTACCAAGCGGCTTTGGCCAATGATGGTAATCCCAGAATTGTTGGCGGAGAGTTAAATACCATTATGGCCGGTCTGGCTTGCGGCGAGCCTAATACCATCGCCTGGAATGTTCTGCGGGATTACAGCTATATGTTTGCTTCCTGCCCCGATTGGGTAGCTGCTAAGGGCATGCGCCTCTTAGGCAATCCGTTAGGCAACGATGCCAGAGTAATTTCCGGCGAATCTGGCGCTGTACCTGCCGGTCTTGTGGCAGAACTTATGACAAACCCGGATATGGCCGAGGCCAAAGCTAAACTGGGATTGAATGAACAATCAAGAATTCTGCTGTTTAGTACAGAAGGCGATACCGATCCGCAGAAATACCGTAGTATTACCTGGAATGGAGAATATCCTGTTTCTTCCAAATAAAAAACACATGAAAGGGGCTAGTATTTTGAACGTGAATTTTGAACAAATAATGGAACTTGCCCAAAAGTATGAACCCGAAATCAGTAAGTTTTTGCGAGATATGATTGCTATTCCCAGTGAAAGCTGCCAGGAAGAAAAAGTCATTCTACGCGTTAAAGAAGAAATGGAGAAAGTGGGCTTTGATAAAGTGGAGATTGACCCGATGGGCAATATTCTCGGCTACATCGGCCGTGGTAAACATCTTATCGCCATGGATGCCCATATTGACACTGTAGGCATCGGCAATCCGGAAAACTGGAAATATGATCCTTATCAAGGCTATGAAGATGACGAGATAATTATCGGCCGAGGGGCAAGCGACCAGGAGGGCGGTATGGCCTCTATGGTATATGCCGGCAAAATTATAAAAGATCTGGGCCTAGAAGAAGAGTATACCCTGGTTGTGGTTGGATCTGTACAGGAAGAAGACTGTGACGGCCTGTGTTGGCAGTATATTATACAGGAAGATAAGTTGCGTCCTGAATTTGTCGTAAGCACAGAACCGACAGACGGCAAGATTTATCGCGGACAGCGGGGGCGGATGGAAATCAAGGTCAAGACAACTGGGATTAGTTGCCACGGTTCCGCACCTGAACGGGGTGATAATGCAATCTACAAAATGGGTCCCATCCTTAGTGATTTAAAAGCATTGCATGAAAATCTCATCGACCATGATTTCCTGGGAAAAGGCAGTCTGACTGTTTCAGAAATCTTCCATACTTCACCTTCACGCTGCGCGGTAGCAGACAGTTGCTGGATTTCTATCGACAGGCGCCTGACTGTTGGGGAAACCGGCGAATATGCCATGCAGCAGATTAAAAACTTGCCTTCCGTAAAAGCTGCCAACGCTGAAGTTAGCATGTACACCTATGAAAGACCGGCATACACCGGTTTGGTTTATCCCACTGAGTGTTATTTCCCAACCTGGCTGATTGATAATGAACATCCGGTATGTCATACCCTGGTAGACGCTTATAAAGGTTTGTTTAAGGAAGAGCCCAAAGTTGACAAATGGACTTTTTCCACTAACGGAGTTTCGATAATGGGGCGTTTTGGCATTCCTTGCATCGGCTTTGGTCCAGGCCACGAAGACCAGGCACATGCCCCTAACGAGCGTACTTGGAAAAAAGAACTGGTAAACTGTGCAGCCATGTATGCCGCTATCCCGCTGATTTATGCCAAAGAGTATGCGGACAAAATGACAGATGACACAAAAAACTTAGTCTAAGGGAACCCAAATTGATGTTGGCACGAAGTTATGGTAATTAAACCATACCTATAAATAAAAATTCTGGGAGGAACTTATAATGCAATCTATTTTTAGAGGAAGACACTTTATCAACCTGGAGGACTTTACTAAAGAAGAAGTAGATACTATGCTTGAAGTTTCCTTGGATCTTAAGAAAAAATTTGCCATGGGTGTTCCTACTCCTTATTTATTGCATCAATCCATGTTTCTCATGTTTTTTGAACAATCCACCCGTACCAGAAACTCTATGGAAGCAGGGTTTGCCCAATTAGGTGGTCATGCTGGGTTCCTGGACTCCAGCAGCATGCAGATTGCTCATGGTGAAAGTGCCAAAGATACCGCAATCATCTTGTCGCGTTTCGGTCATGCTATTGCCTGTCGCTACTGCAACTGGGGTTATGGCAATAAATATTTAACAGAAATGGCCAAATGGTCCTCCAAACCTATCATGAATCTGCAGTGCGACTTGTACCACCCGTTCCAAGCGCTGGCCGATCTTATGACCATGAAAGAAAAAATTGGTGATTTAAAACGCGTAAAAGTATCGATTATCTGGGCCTATGCCGAAAGTCACAAAAAACCGATTTCTGTGCCGGTTTCCCAGGTATTACTCTTCCCGCGGTATGGTATGGATGTTGTGTTGGCTCATCCTAAAGGCTGGGAACTGCCTGACTGGGTAATAGCCCAGGCCAAAGCCAATGCGGAGAAGTACGGTGGCAGCGTTACTGTTACCGATAATGAAGCTGAAGCCTACGAAGGTGCGCATATTGTTATTCCGAAAAATTGGGGCAACTGGGTAACCGATCAGACTGGTGTAGCTGCATCTGGTGCGGTAGCCGTAGTGGATGATAAATTAAAAGCGCAAAAATCTTGGAAGTGTACAGAAGGCAAAATGGCAACAGCTGATAAAAATGTAATGTATATGCACGCTTTGCCAGCTGACCGCAACAATGAAGTAGAAGACTCGGTTATTGACGGACCGCACTCTATTGTATACGACGAAGCCGAAAATCGCCTGCACACTGCCAAGGCTGTTATGACACTCTTAATGGGTGGCAGATAAGTATGACCAAGTTAGCTGTTATCGCCATTGGGGGCAATTCCTTAATCCGAGATAACACGCGCCAGACAGTGGAAGATCAGTATGATGCTGTCTGTGAAACCGCTAAACACATTGTAGGCATGATTGAACAAGGCTATGATGTTGTAATTACCCATGGCAATGGGCCACAGGTAGGTTTTATCCTAAGAAGGTCGGAAATTGCCAGTGAAACAGCAGGCATGCATGCTGTACCGCTTGTTGCTTGTGGGGCTGATACCCAGGGGGCACTTGGCTATCAAATTCAACAGGCCATGGACAATGAATTTAAGCGCAGGGGTATGGTCAAATCTGCGGTAACCCTTGTTACACAGGTGGTGGTGGATGCCGATGATCCGGCTTTTGCCAAACCTTCAAAACCTATCGGTTCTTTTTTCACTCAGGAACAGGTTGAAAAAATTCAAAAAAATAACCCGGACTGGGTAATGGTCAGTGATGCCGGGCGGGGTTACCGCCGGGTGGTTGCCTCTCCATACCCCAGAGAGATTGTCGAAAAAGCTGTGATTGATAAATTAGTGCGGGAAGGCTACTGCATGATCGCTGTGGGCGGCGGCGGTATTCCGGTTATCAAGCAGGAGGATGGCAGCTTTAAAGGTATTGACGCTGTTATTGACAAAGATTTTGCCTCAAGCCTGCTGGCCGCTCAAATTCACGCCGATGAATTGATTATTTCCACAGGGGTGCCTAAAGTCTATCTGAATTACGGGAAACCCGATGAGAAAGCCTTAGATAAGGTGACCCTTGCCGAGCTTGAAGAATATGTAAATCAAAATCACTTTGCGCCAGGAAGCATGCTGCCCAAAATTCAGGCTGTTATCAGCTTTCTCGAAAATGGCGGCAAGAAAGCCATTATTACCAATCCGGAGTCGCTGGAAGAAGCGGTAGCAGGAAAAACCGGAACACATATATATCCGTAAAATTGCTCAGAGATGCTCCGTAACCGGAGTATCTCTGAGGTTTTACCTCACTAGTCAGATAACGCAAACCTTTCTTATATAGGAGGGGATAGTGTGTATAATTTTGTGCTAAACGACCAACAGGTTCATGTTGGTGATGATATAAATCTGCTAGAATATTTACGAGACTATGCGAGCCTTACTTCAGTGAAAAATGGCTGTGCTGAAGGTGCATGCGGCGCCTGTATGGTGTTGCTGGACGGTAAGGCCACTCGAGCCTGTATATTATCGACTGCCAAAGTAAGCGGCAAAAGTGTGCTGACCGTGGAAGGCTTGTCTGAGCGGGAGAAAGATATCTATAGCTGGGCGTTTGCTGCTGCCGGTGCCGTACAGTGTGGTTTTTGCATTCCCGGTATGGTGATTAGCGCCAAGGCTTTATTGGACAAAACCAGTGAACCTACCGGTGAACAAGTAAAAAAAGCCTTGCATGGCAATGTCTGCCGCTGCACTGGTTACGTTAAAATTGAGCAGGCCGTACTGCTGGTGGCTGAGGCACTGCGCGATGGTTTTACACCGCCGGATAGTCTGATGTATAAGGTGGGCGACCGCATGCCACGGGTGGATGCCAAAACTAAAATTTTAGGCACTGCCCAATATGTGGACGATATGGCAGTTGAGAATATGCTGCATGCTGCCATTCTACGCGCCCCCAGCGCCCGGGCTTTTATAAAAAGGATTGATACGGCAGCCGCGCTGGCGTTACCTGGTGTTGAAGCCGTAATTACGGCAAAAGACATTCCCGGCCGCCGCCATCAGGGACATATTATTCCTGACTGGCCGGCTTTTATCGCTGAGGGAGAAGAAACCCGCTATATTGGTGATGCATTAGCTGCCGTTGCAGCTATAAACAAAAAAATAGCCCAATCGGCTGTGGCCTTAATAAAAGTTGACTATGAAGCATTACCGCCGGTGCTTACACCGCAACAGGCGCTGGTAGATGAGGCGCCTAAGCTGCACCCGCAAGGCAATATATTAGCCAAAACCATACTTAGACGGGGCAATGTCAAAGAGGCTATTGCCAACGCCAAATATGTTGTTAGTCAGCGCTACACCACCCCGGCTACCGAACACGCCTTTCTCGAGCCAGAGAGCGCCTTGGCAGTACCACTGCCTGACGGTACATTGACTGTCTATACCAGTGGTCAGAATGTGTATGACGATCATCATGCTCTTGTATCACTTTTGGGTGTCGGTGAGCAGGATGTGCGCGTTATCAGTAAAATGGTGGGCGGTGGTTTTGGCGGTAAGGAAGATTTGTCTGTACAGCATCATGCTGCACTCTTGGCCTGGCATACTAAAAAGCCGGTAAAAAATACGCTGAGCCGCCAAGAAAGTATTAACGTTCACCCCAAACGGCATGCCATGGAAATGGAGTTTACTACTGCTTGTGATGCAAATGGCTTTATTACCGCCGTAAAGGCCGAGCTTATTGCCGACACAGGTGCGTATGCCTCGCTTGGCGGACCGGTACTGCAGCGGGCCTGTACCCATGCCGGCGGCCCTTATCAGATTGCCAATGTGGATATTGTCGGTATGGGTGTCTATACCAATAATCCTCCGGGCGGCGCGTTCCGGGGCTTTGGTGTAACCCAGTCGTGTTTTGCCATGGAAAGCAATATCAATATGCTGGCAGAAAAAATTGGCATATCTCAGTGGGAAATCCGTTGGCGAAATGCCATTGAACCTGGTAAAATTTTGCCTAACGGGCAAATTGCCGATCAGGGAACAGCGCTTAAAGAAACGCTGTTGGCAGTTAAGCCCGCTTTTGAAACTAGTCCTTATGCCGGTCTGGCCTGCGCTATGAAAAACGCCGGTATTGGTGTCGGTTTGCCAGACATTGGCCGGGTAAAACTAAAAATACAAAAAGGTAAGGTCATTATTCTTACAGGTGCTGCCTGTATCGGTCAGGGGTTAGTTACGGTTATGACTCAGATTTTATGTGAAACAACCGGGCTTGCTGCTGCGCAAATTATGGCAGTCGAACCTGATACCTATCTTACTCCTGATTCAGGCACTACTACAGCATCCCGGCAGACCGTATTTACCGGTGAGGCTGTTCGGCTGGCCGGGCTAAAGCTCAAGGAGGCATTGACAGCAGCTCAGCTAACCGAATTAGAAGGCCGGGAGTATTACGGAGAATACTCAGGTGTAACCGATCCGATGGGTTCAGATAAAACCAACCCGGTAAGCCATGTTGCTTATGGTTTTGCCAGTCAGGTAGTTATTCTTGATGAAGCAGGCAAGCTGGTTAAAGTAGTGGCTGCTCATGATGTGGGCAAGGCCATTAACCCGACCGGAGTTGAAGGCCAGATTGAAGGCGGTGTAGTCATGGGGCTTGGGTATGCTCTGACCGAAGACTTTCCGCTTAAAGACGGTATACCGCAAGTCAAGTTTGGCACATTGGGGCTTTTCCGGGCTGGCAATGTCCCGGAAATTGAAACCATTCTTGTAGAAAAAAATCAGGATGAATTGGCCTATGGCGCCAAAGGGGTGGGCGAGATCACGGCCATTCCTGCTGCGCCGGCTGTTGCCGCCGCATACTTGCGGCTTGACGGTAAGGTTCGTCCTGATTTGCCGCTTGTGAGTACCGCCTACAGCCGTAAATAAAAAAATACTGGGAGGAATACATAATGGGCGATTTGATGAGACCTGTTCCCTTACTTAGTCTGATTGCGCGGATTTTCGAGGAATATGCGGCAGAACGCACTATTTTCGGCTATCCAGCCAGCCAGTTTTTTCATAAACAAAGCGACAAAACCTTTTCGCTGTTTGGTGAAACTATCGAGACAGCCGTAGGTCCGGCTGCCGGTCCTCATACCCAATTAGCCCAGAATATTGCAGTCTCTTATCTGGCTGGTGCCCGCTTTATTGAGCTCAAAACCGTGCAAGAACATGAACCTCCTGTAGCTAAACCCTGTATTGATGCCGACGATGAAGGTTTCAATACCGAGTGGTCAAGCGAATATACTGTAGAAAAAGCTTATGAAGAATATATCAAGGCCTGGGTGCTCTTACATGTCATTGAAGCGGTGTTAGGGCTTAGTAAAAGCGGCAAACGGTCTTTTATTTTTAATATGAGCGCTGGCTACAATCTGGAAGGTATTCAGTCGCCGCGCATGGACGCCTATTTGAACAATATGCTGGATGCCTCTGACCATCCGTATTTTAAGCAATGTCTGGCAGAAGTGGAACAACTCGTTGCAGATGGCAGCTTTCTGGTAGGTACAGGCTTGGAAGGCAAGCTGCCTGCGCTTCAGGGCTTAGCCAAACGCATTTCCGGCAAGGTCTGCCAGTCGATTACTCTGTCCACCATGCATGGTTGTCCACCGGCTGAAATTGAGCGAATCTGCAGATATTTGCTAACAGAAAAGAAAATCGATATGTATGTAAAACTGAACCCGACACTGCTTACTTATCAGGGAGTGCGTTCCATTCTTGACGCTACCGGCTTTGGCTATGTCGAACTGTCAGAAGAGGCCTTTGCCCATGATTTGCAGTATGCTGATGCCATCCCTATGCTGACAAGGCTGAAAAAACTGGCTGGCGAGCAGGGGCGCTTCTTCGGAATTAAACTGACAAATACGTTGGGGGCGCTTAATTTTAAAGGCAAACTCCCTGGCGGTGAAATGTATATGTCAGGCAGGGCGTTATTTCCGCTATCAATTAACTTGGCTACCAAAATATCAGCAGAGTTCAAGGGACAAATGCCGATTTCATTTTCCGGCGGCATTAGTGAACATAACATACTGGCTGTTTTTGCAACAGGCATTAAACCAGTCACCCTGGCTACCGAAATGCTCAAACCAGGCGGTTATGCCCGTATGGCAGCTATTGCCGCTAAACTGGAAAATGCTCCTGGCTGGGAACTGGCTGAAATTGATGTTGCCCAATTGCAAGCCTTGGCTGAAGAGTCGCTAACAGTTAATTATTCGCAGAAAGAGTTTCGTGGCAATGCCAAAGCCGTAATCGGAGCTACGCTGCCGCTCTTTGACTGTGCCGCCGCGCCCTGTAAAAGCGCATGCCCGATTAACCAGGATATTCCTGAATACATCCGGCTTACCGGGCAAAAACGTTATGCAGAGGCGCTGGCATTAATCTATGAAAAAAATGCGTTGCCAGGCATTACCGGCACCATTTGTGACCATGCCTGTCAGTATCACTGTACCCGGCTGGATTATGAAGGCTGCGTACAAATCCGCGAAGTCAAGCGACTGGCTGCTCAAGAGGGCTGGAAAGAGTACCGCAAAAATTATATTTTGCCACAGGAAAAAAACGGCATAAAAGTGGCTGTTATGGGTGCAGGACCGGCTGGACTTGCCTCTGCCTATTTCCTGGCGCGTCAGGGCTTTAGCGTAACCGTGTATGAAACCCGGGAAAGTGCCGGCGGTACAGTGAAGCATGTTATTCCTAATTTCCGTATCAGCCGGGAAACTATTGAAAATGATATTGAATTTATCAAAGACCATGGTGTTAATTTTTACTTTGGCTCAAATCCTGACCTTACTCCCGAAGAACTCAAAGGCTTAGGCTACAAATATGTAATTGTTGCTGTAGGTGCCGGTGCGGAGAAACCGTTTACCCTTAAGGTTGAAGGCGGCAGGCAGCCACAAATCATGCCGGCGTTGAAATTCTTGGCGCAGTTTAACCAAGATGCATCTGCTCTGAATGTAGGCAAAAATGTTGTGACTATTGGTGCTGGCAATACGGCAATGGATGCCAGCCGTACGGCGCTGAAGCTCAGGGGTGTAGAGTCAAGTGTTATTGTGTATCGCCGTTCTATCAACGAAATGCCAGCAGACCGTGCTGAATATAATCTGGCTGTTGCCGATCAGGTCAAGGTTGATTTCCTGGTAAATCCGGAAAAAATCAATGACCAGGGTGAGCTTGTCTGTCAAGTTATGACACTTGGTAGTCCTGATGCCGGCGGACGCCGTCAGAGCGAACCTACCGGACAGTATAAAACCTTTAAAGTCGACACGGTGATCATTTCGATTGGTGAAGAGATCAATACTGGTTTGTTAACAAAGCTGGGAATCACTACCCAAGGGCAGCTGGAAACCAATTTGGAGAATGTGTACTTAGCCGGCGATGCCCGCCAGGGCGCATCTTCTATTGTGAAATGTATTGCCGATGGTCGTAAAGCCGCAGATGCTATTTGCCAAAAAGAACGAAAAGATTTTGCGGTTACTATAGAAAAGACTGGTAAAGCAGAGGAAGAGCAGGTTAAAGAAATTGCTGAAAGAAAGTTTGGTCTGAAAGCAGCCTCCAAGCTAACTTCTGAGGGGGCTGACAAAGTTCCGGCTGCAACCGGCGACAGAGAGGCCGACCGCTGTCTGGAGTGCAACTATGTTTGCAACAAATGTGTGGAAGTCTGCCCCAACCGCGCCAATTTGCCAATACAGGTCGGGGAGGGTTTTGCTAACTACAACCAGATTATTCATTTGGATGCTTTCTGTAATGAGTGCGGCAATTGCGCAGGTTTCTGTCCGTGGGAAGGCCGGCCGTTTACCGATAAATTTACGGTCTTTAGCAGACGGGACGATTTTGAACACAGCCAAAACAGCGGTTTTCTGGTAGAAGGAGCAAGCGTTGTTATTCGTGTTAACGGTGAGGTTACAACGCAGCAGTTGAACAATGGCTGTCTTAAAGCTGAGGGTAGCTCAGTATTTAATCAGGCTGCTGCGGTATTTAATTACCTGTATGTTAATAGGCCGGCGCTTTTTGGCCAGGTAGAAGAGTAAGGGGGGGACAAGTGTGATCATATTGAAAAATGCGACTGTGGTTGAGTTTCAGCCGCCTGCTGTGCAAGAAGGCGTGGATATTGTGATTGACGGCAGTAAAATAATAGCTGTCGGCGCAGGTATTGCTGCCAGCTATCAGGCTGAACGTGTGCTGGATATGCGGGGCAAGCTGGTTATGCCAGGCATTGTCTGTAGTCACAATCATTTCTATTCCGGTTTGGCGCGTGGGATCACTGCCAATATCGCCCCTAGCCCTGACTTTATTTCGGTACTGAAGAACCTCTGGTGGCGTCTGGACATGGCGATTGATGAAGAAATCCTCTACTATAGCGGTCTGGTATGTTCGCTGGAAGCTATTCGCTGCGGCACAACTGCAGTTATTGATCATCATGCATCACCGGCATTTATCAAAGGCTCGCTCAAAACACTCAAACAAGCTTTCGAAGAAACTGGCCTGCGCGGAATTACCTGTTATGAGACTACCGACCGCAATCAAGGTTTACGTGAGATTGAAGCCGGGATTCAAGAAAATGTTGATTTTGCCAAGCTGTGTGAGAGCGATAAGCAGGCTGCAAATGGCGAGCATTTGGTTGAGGCCATGATTGGCGGACATGCGCCTGTTACTATGCCAGATGATGCCCTTAAGCTGATGGCTGCTGCCGTCCGTGAAACAGGCCGAGGGATACATGTGCATGTGGCTGAAGATCGCTATGATGTGGCCCACAGCCACCATATGTACGGCAAAGATGTTATAGTCCGGCTCAATGATTACAAATTGATAAACGACAAGGCGCTTTTGGTGCATGGCGTATATTTGTCAGACGCGGATATTGAGATTATCAATGGAAAAGGTGCGTTTCTTGCACATAATGCCCGTTCCAATATGAATAACAATGTCGGGTACAACAGTAAACTGCCGCTGTACCACAATTTGGTGCTGGGAACTGACGGTATGGGCAGTGACATGTGGGAAGAACTGAAATTTGCCTATTTCAAACATAAAGATACCGGCGGACCGATGTGGCCTGACAGTTATCTGCAGTTTTTGTACAATGGCAATAAACTTTTGGAACGTTATTTTGCCGCCGATTTCGGCCGGGTAGCTCCTGGCTACAAGGCTGATTTGACGGTGCTTGAGTATCAGTCACCCACGCCGCTTGTGGCTGGTAATATTGGCGGTCACATTGCCTTTGGCATGGATTCGCGTGATGTGGTTACTGTTATTATCAATGGCAAGGTGGTACTGGAAAACAGACAGTTTGCTTTTGATGTTGCCCCTATTTATGAGAACGCCCGCAAGGCCGCACAGCGGTTGTGGGACCATATGGATAGCCTGCCGTAAGCGCAGAATGTAGGAAGGCTGGTTGGGCAAATAGAGTTCGTATGTTTTAAAAAAACATAGCAGCAGTGAGTTGGTGGTTTCCGGCTCACTGCTTTCTTATGGTAAGGCTTTATTCGATGATCGACTAAGATTCAGGTGGGATCAAAACCCATCTGAATCAAGTCTCCATTTATCATTTTAAAAAAAATGAGAGTAAATGGCAATGACCGCAAAAATAGGAAAGGGAAAAAGAAAAAACAGGCGAATTTGTATTGATAAGCAATATAACGGTTAATTCAAGTGTTATATAAATCAGTAGAGGCAAGAGGAATATGAAAAAATCGATTTTGCAGGAAATTCAAGAGGCGGTTATTCAATATGCCAAGATTATCGCGCATGTTATTCGAGTTGACGTGGAAATTGTCGATACGAATTTATTTCGCATTGCCGGTACAGGTATCTATGATACCCAGATTAATGAAGACATGTCCCGAGAGGGATTTGTCTATAAACATGTGCTGGCAACCGGGAAATCTCAGTTTATTGAAGAACCGGGAAAACACGAACTTTGCCGTATCTGTCCCAAGCAGGGGTGCTGTGATGAAAAACTCGAGTTATGTACGCCGATCGTTTTGGGAGAAGAGATAATCGGCGTTATTGGCTTGATTTGTTTTGATGAAATACAAAAGCAACAACTGCTGCAGGACTTGAATTTTTATCAGTTGTTTTTAGCACAGATTGCTGACTTTATCAGCGTGAAAGCCTATGAACGCCAGGAAAGTGAGCGCAACCGGCGCATGATGGAGGTGCTGCTGCAGGTTATTGACAATGTGGATAAAGGCGTTTTGGTGCTTGATGCCAGCAGCAAAATTATCCAGATTAATGACAGTGCCCGTAAACAGCTGCATCTCACCGATGACTGCAAAGATAAGCCGATTTCCATTGTTGCCACCAGCGATTCTATGCTTGGGGTAGAAGAATATAAGGTGGTTATTGATAATAACACCTATTTTCTGATGGGCAATGTATTGGCGGTCTCATCAGGGCTGGCTGCTTATGACCGGATTTTTATTTTTGATGAAATGAAGAATGTAAAGTCAGGTATCTATGATTTAACCAAAGTGGCAATCCCGGTCACCTTAGACAATATTGTTGGTTGCTCAACGGTAACCCAGCAATTGAAAGGCCGGCTGACGAAAATTGCCGACTCCAATTCCACTGTGCTGATAACCGGAGAAAGTGGTACAGGCAAGGAGGTTGTCGCCAGAGCTATTCATGCTGTGGGAAACCGCAGTGACCGTCCGTTTATTGCCATTAACTGTGCCGCTATTCCTGATACGTTGCTGGAAAGTGAATTGTTTGGTTATGTAAAAGGCGCATTTACCGGTGCTGATCCCCGGGGAAAAATCGGTAAATTTGAATTGGCCAATCGCGGGGTTATCTTTTTAGATGAAATTGGCGACATGCCGCTTTATTTACAGGCCAAGCTGCTGCGGGTGCTGCAGGAACGCAAACTAGTGCGTATTGGCTCAAATCAGCTGCTCTCTTTAGATGTACGGGTTATTGCCGCTACTAATAAAGATTTGAAGGAACTTATCAAAGAAAAGAAATTCAGGGAAGATCTATATTACCGGTTAAATGTAATTCCTCTTGAGGTGCCGCCGCTGCGTAACCGTGCGGAAGATATTAAGCCGCTGGTGGATTCTATGATGGATAAATATGGCGGCTTGTTCAGTAAAAAAATTCAGGGTATTGATCGTGAGACCATGACACTATTAAAGCAATATAGTTGGCCGGGTAATATTCGGGAACTGGAAAATACCATTGAATTTATGATTAATATGGCAGATGAGAACGGCAGATTGACCTTGGATACTCTGCCACGCAGCTTTTTTGAAAGTCAGACAGTCCCAACTAATGAACGGCAGTCAAATGATTTTAAATCACTGCGGCAGGTAGAGCAGGAACATATCTTGCAGGTTTTGCGGCAATTTGAAGATACCACCCAGGGAAAAATGGCGGCTGCCAGACAGTTGGGAATCGGTATTGCCACGTTGTATCGTAAGCTGCATGAAATTCAATAGACAAAATAATAGAGCGAGTATATACATTCTTTCTGGTTTATTGCATGGCAAGAGTTAGGAAGAATGTATTTTTTACAGGCGTTATATCATTTTGATAAAAAACAAGTAAATAGTGAGGGCGAAAGCGGGAACAGATGACGAAATAAGTAATACTCCTTGCGGGCACAGGCACGCTGCTTAAGTCTTTGATAAATTAAGTTAAGATTCAGGAAGAGTTAAAACTCCATCTGAATTAGTCTCATTTATCAAAATGAAAAAAAATATCACTTTGATAAAAACAGTCATAAGGTTTTGAAAACAATTAATAGTCGCCGGGATTTTTCGCAGAGAAAATAACTATGCTGAAGACGGTGCTAGGTAGTGTACGTGGTACATATACTTTGTTTTGCAAAATAGGCATATCCTTTTTAACTTAAATAGAAAATTTTGGCATGGTTTATGCGAAAGTAATCTATACGAGAAAACTATAACGAGGTCGTAGCCTGCATGTTGGAAGGCCAAGATATGCTGGAAAGCTTATCGGGGGAGGGAGAAAGATCCTATGACAACCATGCTGATAAAAAATGCCAAAGCAATTGTTACACTGGATGAACAGGATCGGGTATTGGCAAATCAAAATATCTTTATTCGCGATAATCAGATTGAATATATCGGAATAGATAGTTCGGCAGCAGATGAAGTCATTGATGCTGCAGGCATGTTTGTGTATCCGGGTCTGATTAACACTCATCACCACTTATACCAGACCTTTACCCGGAATTTGCCGCAGGTGCAGAATATGGAGCTGTTTCCCTGGCTATGTACGTTATATGAAATATGGCGGGGCTTGACTCCCGAAATTGTTTATTATAGTGCGATGGTGGGCATGGGTGAGCTTATGAAATATGGCTGCACCACTTGCTTTGACCATCATTATGTTTTTCCAAAGCTCAACTCAGAGCAGTTTATTGACAGGCAATTTGCGGCAGCAGAGGAGCTAGGAATACGGTTTCATGCTTCGCGCGGTAGTATGTCCCGCGGCAAGAGCAGCGGTGGATTGCCGCCTGATGAGCTGGTTCAGAGTGTGGATGAAATTTTAAAAGACAGTGAACGTTTAATAAATGAATACCACGATGACAGCCGTTACTCTATGCGGCAGGTCGTATTGGCTCCCTGTTCGCCGTTTAGCGTAACCGGAGACCTAATGAAGGAAACGGCAAAACTAGCCAGGGAGAAAAAGGTGCGGCTGCATACTCATTTGGCAGAAACCAAGGATGAAGAGGAGTATTGCCTGGAAAAGTTTAAGCTTAGGCCGTTGGCGTATATGGAAAGCCTGGATTGGGTAGGTGCTGATGTCTGGTATGCGCATGGCATTCACTTTAATGAAACGGAATTGCAACTGCTGGCTGCTACGAAAACCGGTGTGGCTCATTGCCCGGTTTCCAACCAAAAGCTGTCTTCCGGGATTGCGCAAATTCCTCGGATGCTGGAGCTGGGAGTACCGGTAGGACTGGCAGTGGATGGTAGTGCCAGCAATGACGGTTCCAATCTGTTGGGAGAAATTCGTACCGCTTTTTTGCTGCATAGATTAAACTCAAGTACGCAGGCACCCACCGGCTATGATATTTTGAAGCTGGCTACTAAAGGCAGTGCCGCTATTTTAGGCCGCGCCGATATTGGCAGTCTGGAAACAGGCAAAGCCGCAGATTTATTTATGATAAAAACTGATGGACTGGAGTATGTAGGGGCGCAGTTTGATCCCAAGTCGCTGCTCGGGACAGTAGGCGTATTTCGGCCTGTTGCGTATACCATTATCAATGGAAAAGTGGTTGTGAGGGACGGCAAGCTTTGCCATATTGATGAAGAAAAAGTTGCTGCCGAAGCTAATAGCTTGGTAAATAAACTCATTTCATCCGGAAAGGAGCGAAATAATGAGTGTAGGTAAAAGCATTCCGCGGCTTGATGGCTTTGCCAAGGTAACCGGCAAGGCGCAATATGTGGATGATATGTATGAAAAGAATATGCTGTATGCCAAGGTTTTCCGCAGTACTATTGCCAATGGCTGGGTGAAAAAAATTGATGTCAGTAAGGCAAGGGTATTGCCGGGAGTGGAAGCCGTTGTAACCTATCAGGACGTTCCAGAACATACCTTTCCTACAGCCGGTCACCCGTATAGCAAGGACCCGAAGCATCAGGACATAGCCGATCGCAATTTATTGACCAGGCGGGTACGACTTTATGGCGATGAAATAGCTGTTGTCATCGCAGTGGACGAATTAACAGCCGAAAAAGCATTGCGATTGATTGAAGTGGAGTATGAGGAATATGCGCCGATTTTAACAGCAGAAGATGCGGCTAAAGCGGGTGCGATTGAAATTCATGAGGGCACTAAAAATATTGTAGGCAGCGATAAGTATCAGGTCGGGGATGTGGAAACCGCCTTTAGTCAGGCTGATTATGTTTTCGAGGATAGTTTTGCGACTGGTACGGTACAGCATTGCGCCATGGAAAATCATACGGCCTATGCCTATATTGACAATAACGGTAAAATTACGGTTGTAACATCAACCCAAATTCCTCATATTGCCCGCCGGATTGTTGGGCAGGCACTGGGCATACCCTGGGGACGGGTTCGGATTATTAAGCCTTATGTCGGCGGCGGTTTTGGCAGTAAACAGGATGCGGTGGTGGAACCGCTGGTTGCCTTTTTGACAACGGTGGTTAAGGGGCGGCCGGTGCGCCTGCAATTTAGCAGGGAAGAGACCTTTATTGCCAGCCGGGTGCGGCATGCCATTTCCTTCACGTTGCGTTCGGCAGTCAATAAAGATGGCAGACTGATTGGCAGAGCCGGCAAGGCTATATCCTTAAATGGCGGTTATGCTTCACATGGTCATTCTATCGCGGCTAACAGTGGTTCGAAATACCGGGAACTCTATGATCAGCAAGCCATAAAATATGAGGCGGTAACATACTATACTAATATGCCGTCTGCCGGTGCCATGCGCGGGTACGGGATTCCCCAGGTTACTTTTGCCCTGGAATGTCACATGGAAGATATCGCGCGGGAAATTGGGATAGACCCTATCGAGTTTCGGCTTAAGAATATTACCAGACAAGGATGGGTAGATCCTATTAGTAAAGTTGTGGTTGGCAGCAACGGTTTGCCAGAATGTATTGCCAAAGGCAAAGAACTGCTGCGGTGGGATGACAAGAAAACACAGCTAAAAAAGCAAACCGGTCAGAAGCGGCGGGGGATTGGCATGGCTAACTTTGTGTATGCTACCGGGACTCATCCTGTCGGTCTGGAAATTGCCGGTGCCCGTATTGTTATGAATGATGACGGATCAGTGCAGGTGCAGGTCGGTGCTACCGAAATCGGTCAAGGCAGCGATACTGTTTTTTGCCAAATGGCAGCTGAAACCATCGGTATTCCTATGAATATGGTAACAATTGTGGCTGACCAGGACACGGACATTTCACCGGTAGACTCTGGGTCATATGCTTCGCGGCAAACTTATATTACTGGCATGGCTGTAAAAAAAGCCGCTAAAGAAGTTAAGGATAAGACCTTACACTATGCCTGGGGAATGACCGATATTCCGGCAGAAGCAATGGATATTGCCGATGGCTGGCTTATCTATAAACATAATGGCGAACACATTATGCCAATTGCCGAAGTAGCGCTTGACAGTTGGTACAATCCGGTTTTTGCCGCTCCCATAACGGCTGATGTTACCAATAATGCCAGAGTGAATGCGCTTGCTTATGGCTGTACTTTTGTCGAGGTTGAGGTCGATATTCCTACCGGTAAGGTGGAAGTGCTGGAAATCTACAACATTCATGATGCCGGAAAACTCATTAATCCTCAGTTGGCTGAAGGCCAGGTTCACGGTGGTGTGAGCATGGGAATAGGCTATGCGTTATATGAACAACTGCTTTTTGACAGTAAAACCGGGAAACCCTTAAATAATAACTTGCTGGATTATAAACTCATGACGACAATGGATACGCCAGACATTGGGGCGGCCTTTGTCGAGACTTATGAACCAACCGGGCCGTATGGCAATAAGGCTTTGGGCGAGCCGCCGGCTATTTCGCCCGCTCCGGCTATTCGCAATGCTATTTTGGACGCAACAGGGGTGAAATGTAATCAATTGCCGATGACACCACAGCGGCTGGTAGAAAATTCAAGGCAGCAGGATTGATCTAGAAAGGGGGGGGCGGGAATGTACGATATTGCGAAATACGAAGAAGCATATACTGTAGAGGAAGCTATAGCGCTTTTGCAGGCTAATCCGCAGGCTGTCATTATATCAGGTGGCAGCGATGTATTGATAAAGCTGCATGAAGGGCAGCTGCCGGACGCGCAATTAATTAGTATTCATGGCATACCTGAATTAAAGGGGATAAAGCTTGAAGCCGGCCAAACAATTGCCATTGGTGCCGGTACCAGCTTTAGCCAGATATCACGAAGTGACATTATTCAACAGCACCTTCCGGTATTAGGAGAAGCTGTATCCATGGTCGGCGGGCCACAGATACGGAACATCGGCACCATTGGCGGAAATGTATGCAATGGTGTGACTTCAGCTGATAGCGCAGCTACCTTGTTTGCACTAAATGCCAAACTCCGCATTCAAGGGTCAAATACTGAACGGCTGGTTGCCATTCATGACTTTTACCAAGGACCGGGTAAGGTAGATCTGGCGCATGGAGAAATTCTTACTGCTATTTTGATTACTAAAGAAAATTATGAGGGTTATAACGGCCATTATATAAAATATGCCATGCGTAATGCGATGGATATTGCCACATTAGGCTGTACCGCTGTAGGTAAGTTTATTAACAATCAGGTAACGGATTTTCGTCTGGCTTTAGGCGTGGCAGGGCCTACGCCGCTGCGTTGTTATAAAACAGAAGAGATAGCAAAAGGGAGGTTGGTTGACCAAACCTTGCTAGCGGAAATCGGAAAAACTGCAATTACCGAAGTCAATCCCAGAACCTCCTGGCGGGCGTCCAAAGAGTTTCGCCTGCAGCTGGTGGAAGAATTGAGCAAACGGGCTTTCCTGGAAGCCTATCGCAAGGCCGGAGGTGAAGTGAAATGATGACACGCAGAATTGTTTTCACAGTCAACAGACAAGAACATATGCTGGAAGTCGATGTGAGGGAATCTTTGCTTGATGTGTTGCGTGACCGCCTGGATTTGACCGGTGTAAAAAAAGGCTGTTCAGTAGGCGAATGTGGCGCGTGTACGGTGCTGATTGACGGTGAACCCTTTGACAGCTGCATTTATTTGGCTGTTTGGGCTGATGGTAAGCAAATCCGGACAGTGGAAGGCGAAGCTAAGGATGGTAAACTCTCAAAAGTACAGGCTGCTTTTTTAGAAGCAAATGCCGTGCAATGCGGCTTTTGTACGCCAGGCCTGGTTATGACGACCACGGCCTTGACAGAAAGCGACCATTCGTACACAAAGCAGGAAATCAAAAAAGAGCTTTCCGGTCATATGTGCCGTTGTACTGGCTATCACAATATTATAAAAGCCGCGGAAAAGGCCTTGCAAGATAAGGGTGAGCAAGACCACGACTGTTGTGGAAAATGCCATCAGTAAGATGGATTTTCGATAGAAAAGTAGGAGGGATACAATGAACGACGGGTTACTTGAGCGGCTGTTTAAACTCAGCCAAAAACAAACCGATGTCAAGACCGAGCTGCTGGCAGGCTTGACCACCTTTGTGGCCTTAGCGTACATCATTTTTGTCAATCCCAACATTTTGGCCGATGCGGGAATTCCCAAAGATGCAGCCATTGCTGCCACTATCTGGGCAACTGCTTTGGCTACCACCCTTATGGCCGTATGGGCTAATTTTCCGATTGCTGTAGCACCTGGCATGGGACTCAATGCTTTCTTTGCTTACTATGTGGTTGGGGTACTGCATTTGTCCTGGCAGGTTGCGCTGGGAGCCGTATTCTTTTCAGGTATTTTGTTTTTAATCTTAACTCTTGGCGGCATTCGCCAGGCTATTATTCACTCTGTGCCGATGAACCTAAAATGTGCAATTGGCGTGGGCATCGGCTTGTTCATTGCCTTTATTGGCCTAAAAAATGCCGGTATTATTATTGCAGATAAGGCCACTTTTGTAAGTGTTGGGCATTTGATCAACTCGGAACCGCTGCTGGCTTGTATTGGTTTATTGTTCACCGCTGCTCTTTTAGCCAGAAACGTAAAAGGGGCAATACTTATTGGGATTATTACTACAACAATTTTGGGCATGATTTGCGGTGTTGTGCCTGCACCGAAGAGTATTAACGATATAGTCAGTTTTAGCATTCCCAGCCTGACGCCTACCCTGATGCAGTTAGACATAATGGGTGCCTGGCAATATGGTATTTTCTCTATTATATTTACATTTACTATTGTCGAACTGTTTGACAACATGGGCACGCTGATCGGCCTGACACGCAAAGCTAAACTGATGAATGACAAAGGGGAAATCGAAAACCTCGATAAGGCCTTGACAACAGATGCGGTAGGCACGCTTGCCAGCGCTGTTTTGGGAACTTCGACAGTAACTTCTTATGTTGAAAGTGCGGCCGGCATTGCAGAAGGTGGCAAAACCGGCTTGACAGCGCTGACTGTTGCTGTGTTATTTGTGGTTTCGCTGTTGTTTGCACCGCTTATCGGTCTGGTTCCAGGATTTGCCACTGCGCCGGCGCTGATTTTGGTCGGGGCTCTAATGATGGCGGAAATCGTGCATGTTAGTTTTGCTGATTTTACTGACGGATTCCCGGCATTCATGACTATTATTATGATGCCGTTAACTTATAGTATTGCTAACGGTTTTGCTTTTGGTTTTATCAGTTATACGTTTGTAAAGGTATTGTCCGGCAGAGCCAAAGAAGTCAGTATTGTTATGTGGCTTGTGAGCTTAGCGTTTCTTGCAAACTTTTATATGCGTCTGCACTAAGGCAGGCAATCTCATCAGGAACCAAAGCGGGGGTGCAGCATGAAACGGGTGCAGGAATTGGTGGATACGGCATTAGGCTGCTTTGATGCCGACTTGGTGCTGAAAAATGGCCAGGTATTTAATGTGTTTACCGGACAGTTCACCAAGGGCGATGTAGCCATTGTCAATGGTTATATTGCCGGGATAGGGCAGTATAATGGGCGCAAGGAAATTGATGTTACAGATAAATACATAACGCCTGGTTTTATTGACGGCCATGTGCATATGGAAAGTGCGATGGTAAGTCCTGCACAATTTGCCTGTACAATCGTGCCTAACGGCACGACAACGATTATTGCCGATCCCCATGAAATTGCCAATGTGGCGGGGATTGAAGGTATTCGTTATATGCTGAGTGCCACTGAGCAATTGGCGTTAAATGTGTATATCATGCTGCCTTCCTGTGTGCCGGCCACCCAATTAGAACATTCGGGCGCTGTACTGACAGCCAAGGATTTAGCTGAGTTTATTCAGCATCCCAGGGTACTCGGGCTGGGAGAAATGATGGATTATCCCGGAGTACTCGGTAAGTCTGAAACGGTATTTGAAAAAATTCGTTTGGCCGGGGGTAAGCTGGTTGACGGTCATGCCCCCGGGCTTACCGGTAAGGATTTAACCGCTTATATTGCTGCTGGCATTTGTTCTGATCATGAATGTGTTACGCCGGAAGAAGCGACCGAACGGCTGGCGCAAGGCATGTATGTTATGCTGCGGGAAGGTTCGGCAGCTCGTAATCTTCTTCAATTGCTGCCGGCGGTAAATCAGTATACGGTAAACCGCTGTCTATTTGCTACTGATGACCGTCATCCTGAAGACCTGCTGGAAGAGGGGCATATAAATTATCTGGTCAAGCTGGCAGTAGCTGCAGGCACTGATTTAGCTTGGGTACTGCAAATGGCTACTATTAATGCCGCTAATTATTTCCGTCTGGATGATTTGGGGGCAGTTGCTCCCGGATACCGAGCTGATCTGCTGGTGTTTGATAATCTGACAGACTGGCAGCCTCGCATGGTTTTTAAAGATGGGCAGTTGGCAGCAGAGAATGGGAAATCACTGTTTATGAACTTTTTTGTTGATGACAAATGGGTTCGCAATATGCTGTACCTGGGTGATCTTGATCGTGGCAAGCTGCGTATTCCTGCGCATTCTTCCTGTGCCCGGGTAATTGGTTTAGTGCCACACCAACTGGTAACTACGGCTCTGGAACTGGCGATGCCTGTGGTGCAGGGAGAATTTGTTCCTGATCACAGCCGGGATATTGTGAAGCTGGTGGTATGGGAACGGCATAAAGGGACCGGTCAGGTAGGTGTGGGCTTATTGCAGGGGCTAGGTCTCAAGAATGGCGCTATAGCCTCGACGATTGCTCATGATTCTCACAATCTGGTGGTAGTGGGAACCAATGATGACGATATCATGCTGGCAATAAAGGAAATCGAACATATCCAAGGCGGGCTAGTAATAACCGCACAAGGACAGATTATGGGCTCACTGTCTTTGCCGCTAGCAGGACTGATGACTGATCAGGAGATTGGCGTGGTACAGCAGCAATTGGCAGTGCTTCATCAAATTGCCCGCAGCCTTGGAGTAAAGGCGGAATATGATCCATTTATGACCTTGGCTTTTTTAAGCCTGCCGGTCATACCTGCTTTAAAATTGACCGATCAAGGTCTGGTAGATGTTACGGCTTTTCAACTTGTATCTGTATCTGTTTAAAAATAAGATTTGTCGCAGTCAAAGACAGTCCTGGTCTGCGAACATAATAAATAATACAGGGAGATGGTAAAGTGATAGGGAATACACGTCATCCAGTTGATGAAATGCTACCAATTGGGCAGTTATTTATTTATGGTTTGCAGCATGTATTGGCTATGTACGCCGGTGCTGTTGCCGTGCCGCTCATTATTGCCAATGCCATTGGGCTGAGCCAAGAGCAATTGATTTTTTTAATTAATGCCGATTTATTTACCTGTGGAATTGCTACACTGATTCAGACACTGGGCTTTGGCAATATGGGAATTCGGATTCCCATGATTCAAGGTGTTACCTTTGCGGCTGTTACGCCGATGATTATTATTGGCAAAACCCATGGCATGACAGCTATCTATGGCTCTATTATTGTGGCCGGGTTGGTTACCTATCTGGCAGCCCCTTATTTTAGTCGGCTGATTCGCTTTTTCCCGCCGGTGGTTACTGGTACTATTATTACCATTATTGGCGTTACGCTGATGCCGGTCGCTGTTCGCTGGGCAGCAGGCGGTAATCCGGCAGCCAAGGATTATGGCAGTCTGGAATATATCGCCATGGCGTTTGTGGTTATGCTGCTGGTACTATTTTTCTATAAGTATTTTACCGGCTTTTTAAGCAATATTGCCGTTCTTTTAGGGTTAATCTGCGGTACGATTATGGCTATTCCTTTGGGCATGGTTAATTTTAGTCAAGTAGGTACTGCTGGCTGGATTGGTGTTACCACTCCCTTCTGGTTTGGAATGCCAACCTTTGATCTTGCGTCAATTGCCGCCATGATATTGGTCATGCTGGTGGTTATGACGGAAACCACCGGTGACTGTATTGCCATTGGCGAAATTATTGAAAAACCTATACATAAAGACGATTTGGCCAGATGCCTGCGAGCCGATGGTTTCTCAACCATGCTTGGCGGTATTTTAAATAGTTTTCCCTATACAGCTTTTGCCCAAAATGTAGGTCTTGTTGGGTTGACCCGGGTAAAAAGCCGGTTTGTAGTGGCTGCAGCAGGTGTAATACTGATTGCGCTAGGGATGGTTCCTAAACTCGCAGCGGTGATTGCCGCAATACCTAATCCGGTACTTGGAGGAGCCGGTATTGTTATGTTTGGCATGGTGGCAGCCAGCGGCATTAAGACACTGTCAAAAGTGAATTTTGACGGAACTTACAATATTATGGTGGTGGGCATCAGTGTTGGAATAGGCATGATTACCCTGGCAGTACCCAATTTCTATCATGCATTTCCCAGTTGGCTGCAGGTTATTCTGCACAGCGGCATTACCGCCGGCAGCCTGGCTGCTATTGTCTTAAATCTGCTGCTAAATGGCAGTGAGGCAGCACAAGATGTTACTGCTAAAGAAGTTGCTGCAAATGAGACTACCTTTCATCATATGTAAGTAACGGCAAGGATGCAGGTGGTAAGGCTAAGATAACCTAGCTGCGAGAGGAGAATATTATGGGGCTTATTTTGCGCGGGGGAATTATTGTTACTGCAGCAGAATGTTATCAGGCTGACATTCGCATTGAGGATGAAATTATTGCTGACATTGGCAGTCAAGTGGCTCGACCTGAGGATACAGTAATACCTGCTGAAGGGTGCTATATAATTCCGGGGGGCATAGATGCTCACACTCATTTTGATTTACCGGTAGGTACTATTTCGACTGCCGATGATTTTGCCTCAGGTACTAGGGCTGCCATTCTGGGAGGCACTACGACGATTATTGATTATGCCACTCAATTTAAGGGAGAAACCCTGCAGCAGGGACTGACAAACTGGCATCGGCGTGCTGCCGGCAAATGTTTTGCCGACTATGGTTTTCATATGGCCATTACCGATTGGAATGAGCAGGTTTCCCGGGAATTACCCTGGCTTAGCCAGGAGGCCGGTGTGACATCGGTAAAGCTGTATATGGCTTACAAACATAGCCTGCAGGTGGATGACAGTGCTTTGTTTCAAGTGCTGGAACGCGCGCGCGACTGTGGGATTCTCACCTGTGTCCACTGTGAAAATGGGGATATTGTCGATAATATGATTAGGCGGTTTCGTAATCAAGGTAAAACTACTCCCCGCTATCATCCCTTATCGCGTCCATCTCAGGTGGAACAGGAAGCGGTTAACCGCCTGAGCGTGCTGGCTGATATGACCAAGGCACCGGTAGTGGTTGTGCATGTAAGCTGCCGGGAGGCGATGGAAACGGTAGCTCAGGCTAAGGTGCGCGGCGTTAGGATTTTTGCTGAAACCTGTCCGCAATATTTGGTATTGGATGATAGTGTGTATCAGGGTTCTGGCTTTGCCGGCGCAAAATATGTGATGTCGCCGCCTCTAAGGCCTAGGGAAAACCAGGACTATTTATGGGACGGATTAAGAAGCGGGATTCTCGACACGGTGGCAACTGACCATTGCTCCTTTAATTTTAAGGGGCAGAAGGAATTGGGGAAGGAAGATTTCAGCAAGATACCTAATGGGGCGCCTGGTGTGGAACATAGGCTGGGGCTGCTATATACCTATGGGGTTAAGACTGGCAAAATTAGTCTGAAGCAGTTTGTCGACAAAGTAGCTGCTCGGCCGGCAAAACTTTTTGGGCTTTACCCCAAAAAGGGAACCATCACCCCTGGCAGTGACGCTGATCTGGTAATCTGGGACGAGCGTCGCCAGTTTACCATTAGTGCTGCCACGCAGGCTCACAATGTCGATTACAGCCCTTATGAGGGCATGAAGCAGCAGGGACAGGCTATCCATGTTTTTCTTAGAGGTCGGCAAGTAGTAAAAAACGGGAGGGTGTGTACGAAAACTCCGCAAGGCCAGTTTCTTTTGCGGAAGCCGTTTTTCTAAGGCCAGATTGTGACGAACACATAAATGCAATTCTTTGACAGGTAAAGACAGCAAGAGTCAGGCAGCATGTAGTGCCGCCTGACTCTTTTTTTGTTGGCAGAAAAAAGAGCGGGGGTCTGCTCTCGACTAATTCTATATAGGATCCTATAAAGACTTACCAGCTTGGTTTTTAAAGAAAATCTTTATGGGATTATATACAGGATCAATATGTTTAAGTCAAGAGGGAAAGCCAAAGTTTATTTCTATTTTGTGGTCAATTGCTACATCGTTGAGTGTGCTTAAGGCAGCAGCCTCTTCTGTTTTTAGTTGTAGCATGGCCTGTTCGACCATCGTTAAATGTTTTTCCATCAATTTGCGGGCTGCCTGAGGTTTCTTTTGGATAATCGCTTGAAAAATATCACAGTGTGATTCATGCAAAAGCTTGGGCATATCTTTCTGTAAAAATAATTTTTGCCGCGAGAATTGTAGGGTGCTTGTCATAAGGTCGGAAACCGCACTCATAAGTTTAATTAATATAGGATTATGGGCGGCTTCCAGTATGGCGAAATGAAATTCAGCATCGGCAGCAACGCCGATTTCACCGGAATTTACTTCATCCACCATAAGCTGCAACGCTTGCCGCATGTTTTGGATATCTTCCGCCGTAGCACGTTTGGCGGCCAATGAGGCAATTTCCAGTTCCAAAATTTTTCGCACTTCCAATAATTTCATGACATCATCAACGTCAACCTGCAATAAGAAAGACAAGGGTTCCAACATGCCTTCAAACGAGACTTGCCGGACAAAACTGCCTTCACCCGGATGAATAGTAATAACGCCCATCATCTCTAACGCACTGAAGGCTTCGCGGACAGAAGCCCTGCTCACGTTTAGCTTTTCTGAAAGCTCACGTTCTGACAACAGCTTGTCACCTGGCTGCAATTTTCCATCAACAATTAGTTTTTTTATTTGTTCAATTACTTCTTCATAGATTTTTTTAGTTTTAACTGGTTTAAACATTTAATCCTCCGTACTTCTTAATAATGACTTTGACTAAAACTAAAAGACAAGAAAGTACACGATGTTTGGTTACTACTATCAAATATATGGCGGGCTGCATTGGTTGCTGCCCGCCATGTATTTGGTTGGTAACTGCATATAGTTTACCGTATTTGCAATTATTATATTTAAATCATACACTATTTTCTTTTTCGAGTCTATCTTCTGTTTCTGTGCTGGTTCTGTTATATCAGATAATTTCGACTAAAATTCTGACGGCGTCAAAACGCCGTCAGAATTTTAGTCTTCGTTTATGGAAGCATCCAAGTCAGATAATAAGCCTGTAGATAAGTCATAATACCAACAATAACAGCTAAAATCAGAGAATGTTTTACGGTAAACCTAAACAAATCTCCTTCTTTGCCAACTAGGCCGGAAGCTGCTGTTGCTACCGCAATACTTTGCGGTGAAATCATTTTACCGCAAACGCCACCTGACGAGTTTGCTGCTACTGTTAAAATAGGATCAACACCAACCTGTGATCCGGTAACTGCCTGTAAATTTCCAAACAGAGCATTGGCGGAGGTGTCGGAGCCTGTTAAAAATACACCCAGCCATCCTAAGAACGGTGAAAAGAAGGGGAATAAAAAGCCTGTGCCTGATAGAAATAACCCGAGCGTAGAACTCATTCCCGAGTAATTCATGATATAAGCTAAGCCAAGCACGCAGGGGATTGTAATTAAAGGTTTTAGTAATTGTTGAATTGTTTTTGTAAAAATAGAGATGAACCTTCCTGGGCCAACGCCCAAAACAGCAGCTGTAATTATACTTGCAATAAATAAGGAAGTACCGGCAGCGCTCAACCAGTTTATTTTAAACAGTGCAGCCATTGAAGTAGGAGCTTTTGCAATTGGCGCTACTTGAACGATGAGTTTGTCCAAACCGGGAACTAATATTTTAAGGGTGACAGAGTCTAAAACAGCAACTACAGGCTTTAAGCCCCATAATATAACCATTACAGTCAAAATGATGAAGGGTGACCAAGCTTTGAATACCTTGCCGAAAGTTAAGTTGTTCTTATTGGTGACAATAGTAGGTGCTGGTTCGTTAGCAAAGCGCCATACTTTTGCCGGCTTCCAGAATTTTAGAAATACTGTTAGCGCAATGATGCAGGCAAGTGAAGATAAAATATCAGGAAGCTCTGGTCCGATATAGTTTGAAGAAAACCATTGCACACCGGCAAAGGATATACCGGCAACTAAACAGGCAGGTAAAACTTCCTTGGTAGCCTTCCAACCGGACATTAGCATGACTAACCAGATCGGAATTATAACTGAGAGAAAAGGCAGTTGTCTGCCGACCATGGCGCTGATTTTCATCGTATCCAGGCCGGTAACTTGTCCGGCAACAATAATTGGAATCCCGATACCACCAAAAGCAACCGGAGCAGTGTTGGCAATCAAACATAAGCCGGCAGCATAGAGCGGGCTAAAACCAAGTCCAACCAGCATACCTGCTGAAATAGCGACAGGAGTTCCGAAGCCTGCAGCTCCTTCCAAAAAGGCACCAAAACCGAAAGCAATTAATAGAGCCTGTAAACGACGGTCATCTGTAATTGTAGCAATAGAGTCTTTGACGATTTCAAATTGCCCTGTCTCAACCGTCATATTGTAAATAAAGATGGCAGTAAGAACAATCCAAAAAATAGGGAATATCCCATAAAAAGCACCCATTCCTGTTGCGGTGAGAGCAAGTGCTGCAGGCATTTTGTATATAAAAATGGCAACTAAGACTGCAGAAGTAACAGCAAAAGCACCGGCAATTTGTCCGGGAGTACGGCGAATGGCAAGCAGATAGAAAATTATTATTATGGGAATTGCAGCGAAGAGGGATGAAAGTGCCAAATTGTTCATAGGATCATAAACTTGAGTCCACATCATCAGATACACCTCTTTTTTTAATTAGCTGTTGAATTTAGGGCTGAGTAGTTTCTAAGAGTATTTGTTGCCTCACCTCACTTTGTACAAGCTAGATTAAACACATACCATGCGGACTGGTGGTCTGACCAGTGTATCTCAATTTCAACATGAATCGTCAAAATCCTGCCTGTAAATTAAAATAATTCAAAAAAATAAAAAAATATAATTAATTTTTGAGATGAGAAGGATTTTTGTAAGAGCATTTAGAATATACTGGTCAGACCACCATACCAGAGCGGCGTTTTTAGCAAAACAAGAAAAGGACGTGAAGTATGAAAAAAGTAAATAAGAACTGGAATGAAGCGTTTTCTAAGAAAAATTTTGGTAATCAATTTTGGGACGAGTTCGCAACCCGTGCGCAAAATGTTGCTGCTAAGGTAGTTCGGGTAAAAACGTCAGCAGAAGCACAAGCAGCTATTCTTGATATCATTACATCCAGTAATGCAAAAAAAGTGGTTGCTACCGAGGAAGTACTATCTCCAGGCAAAGGATTGGCAGCCGCTTTAAAAATGAGTGGTGTAGCTGTATACACAGCACAAGCTGATATTCGCAATCATGCTGATACTGCAGATGTCGGTATTGCCGGTGTTGAGTTTGGGATTGCGGAAACAGGCAGTGTTTGTGAAGACGGATTGGCTATTGAGCAGCGGTTGATTACAACTTTGCCGCCAACATCTATTGTTATTTTGAATAGTAACCATATTGCCGCTAATATCCAGACGGCTTTTGAAGTAATTTCTAAAGTATTCGACAAGGGATATATCAGCTTCATCACTGGCCCCAGTCGTACATCGGACATTGAGCGAGTTTTGACTATTGGTGTACATGGTCCTAGCCAACTGATAATTATTGCTATTGATGAAGAGACAAAGGGGGTATAAATAGTGACAAGTTCTAATCGCAATCTAAAACAAGAGATTAATGAAAAATTAATGGATGAGACTTTACGTGGTGCGTTGAATCGGTTTGCTGAAGCATATCCTATCGCCCGCGCCAAAGCCTACGAAAATGTGGATGATATTGATGCACTTCGTAATTCCTTGAGGGATATGAAAATAGACACTGTGGAAAGAATTGAGGAAATTGCCGACCAATTCGAAGTACAAGTAACTGCACGCGGTGGCAAGGTTTTTCGCGCCGAGGACGGAAATGCTCTCAAACAATACCTTTATAACTTATGCAAGGAAAAAGGGGTTAAACGGATTGCAAAATCGAAGTCTATGGCAACCGAAGAAATTCACCTGAATCATTTCCTGGAGGAAAAGGGGGTATATGTAAAGGAAACGGATTTAGGGGAATGGATTATTTCTATTGCTGGTCATAAACCTTCTCATATGGTTATGCCTGCGATTCACCTGGATCGTAACCAAGTTGCTGAATATTTTTCGCAAGAACTGCATAAAGATGTTGAGCCTGATATTGCCCAGATGGTCCAAGAAGCCAGAGTTGCCTTACGGGACGAATTCCTATTAGCGGATATGGGCATTACCGGTGCTAACTTCGGCATTGCGGAAAATGGAGCCATTGGGTTAGTAACCAATGAAGGAAATGCACGGTTGGTTGCCACCTTACCGCCAATTCAAGTTGTTATCATTGGTTATGAAAAACTAATTCCAACAATTAAAGACGCTGTGCCTGTTTTACGTACTTTGCCACGAAATGCTACCGGGCAATTGATGACAAGCTATATGAGTATGATCTCAGGTCCCGCACCTGCACTAGTAAAGAAAGATGGGCAATGGGTAGAACAAGAGAAGGAACTTCATGTCATTCTGTTTGATAATGGACGGCTGAAGGCAGCAAAAGATGATAAACTAAAGCAAATTTACCAGTGTGTTCGCTGTGCCTCCTGTTTAAATGTTTGTCCTGTGTATACTTTGGTTGGGGGGCATGTTTACGGGCATATTTATGCTGGTGGAATCGGCGCTATTTTAACTGCTTTATTAAACAGCATGAATGACTTTAAACAAATTAACGAAATGTGTATTGGCTGCCGCCGGTGTACTGAAATTTGTCCGGGGAAGATCGATATTCCGGGCTTAATTGAATATCTGCGCGCTAAAACGGTAGAGCAGGAAGGTTTGCCTTTTGGCGTAAAAGCAGTTTTTGAAAATGTTCTTGCCAACCGTAAAGTATTCCATAATTTATTGCGATTGGCGTCTATTGGGCAAAAACCGTTTACAACTGGACGCTTAATCAGGCATTTGCCGTTATTTTTTGCCGGCTTAGCAAAAGACCGCAGTTTGCCTGCGGTTGCGGATAGACCTTTCAGAGACCGGGTGAAAAAGGTTACCAAGCAACTAGAGAAACCAAAAAAACGGATAGCCTTCTTCAGTGGTTGTAATATTGATTTTGTTTTCCCGGAAATCGGTGAGTCTGTTTATAAAGTTCTACAGGATCTTAATATGGAAATGGTGTTTCCCGAAGCGCAAAGCTGCTGTGGAAAACCGGTAATCGGTATGGGTGATTTGGAAACAGCCAGAAAAATTGCCAAACAAAATATTCTTGCTTTCGAAGAAGCCAAGGCGGATTATATTATGTTTGCCTGCCCAACATGTGCTGAAACTTGGCATCTTACCTATGTTGAATTATTTAAAGATGATTCGGAATGGAGCGAGAGAATTGAGAATTTAGCGCATAGTGTTCGTGAGTTTACAAGTTTTGTAGCTGGCGAGTACGAAAAGCTTGGACGACTTAAACAATCGGCTGGTGGGCAAAAAGTCACATATCATGATTCCTGCCATATGAAACGCGGCCTTAACATCTACACAGAACCAAGAGAGTTATTAGCTTCAACTCCTGGGTATGAGTTTGTGGAAATGAAGGAAAGTGATAAATGTTGTGGTATGGCCGGTGCCTTTGGTGTTAAATATACTGAGCTTTCAATGCCCATCCTAAAGAAAAAAGTCGACAATATTAAAGACTGCGGAGCTGACGTGATTGCTGTGGGGTGTCCTGCCTGCATGATGCAAATCCAGGGGGGCCTAGATAAACAAGCTCCGAATATTAAAATTAAGCATGTCGCTGAAATTATTGCAGAACGAATAAAAGACTAATATAATTGAAAACATAGCAAGCTTAAAATTACCGGAAAAGAGGAATTCAAATGAGCAGCGACTGTTTTTATTGTACTAAGGACCAAAGGCTGAAAGATTTGATGATTGAAATATGTCAGTTGGGTGTCTCGACTTTGTATTTGTTTAAGGAACAGACCTACCGGGGACGGTGCATTGTGGCCTACAAAGGGCATATTAATGAACTATACGAGCTGGAAGACAAAGAATTAGCACTCTTTATGCAGGATGTTAGCAGAGCGGCAAGCGCAATTAAAAAAGCATTTTCCCCTGAAAAAATAAACTATGGTGCTTATTCAGACAAACTGCCTCATCTTCATTTTCATGTTGTTCCTAAATACAAAGACGGCTACACCTGGGGTGGCACATTTGAAATGTCTCCGGCAAATAAGCAGCATCTTAGTGATGCTGAATATCAGGAGATGATTGAGCTGATTAAGAAGAATTTACAATAAAACAGCAGTCCGGAATACGGCACAATCATAGGGCAATTAATTCACCATTGACAATACGTTTTGTTACAAGTATACTAGATACATACTTTAATCATGGTTAATATCATAAGGTGAACACAATTTACTGGCAAAGGCGCCTGTTCTCTATCTAGAGACAGGCGTTTTTTTATTTGCTGCGAGAGAGGAGGGAGAAAAATGATTGCATTACAAGGTGTACAGAAGCATTTTGGTACAAATCATGTCCTAAAAGATATTGATTTGACAGTTGCGGAAGGTGAAAAAGTTGTAGTAATTGGACCAAGTGGCTCTGGCAAGAGTACGTTGATTCGCTCCATGAACCTCCTTGAAACACCGTCAAATGGCAAAATTTCGATTGATGGGGTAGAGCTGACAGCACCCAAAGCAAACGTAGCAAAGGTGCGGGAATCAGTTGCAATGGTTTTTCAGCAATTTAATCTGTATCCCCATAAGACAGTATTGGAGAATCTGACGCTGGCACCAATATTAATAAAAAAGGTGCCAAAAGCGGAAGCGGAAGAAATCGGATTGGCGTTTTTAGATAGGGTTGGTCTAAAAGAAAAAGCCAATGCCTATCCGGCCCAATTGTCTGGCGGACAGCAGCAACGTGTGGCAATAGCCCGGGCGCTTACCATGAAACCAAGAATTATGCTTTTTGACGAGCCTACATCAGCACTTGATCCTGAAATGATCCAGGAAGTACTGGATGTTATGGTGGATTTGGCCAAAGAGGGTATTACCATGGTGGTAGTAACTCACGAAATGGGATTTGCCAGGCAGGTGGCTGATCGTGTAATCTTCATGGATGCAGGCCGCATTATCGAAGAAGGTACACCGGAACATTTTTTCGTGAATCCGGAAAATGACAGAACAAAGTTGTTTTTGAGTAAGATTCTTCGTTCCCATTAATTTAAAAAATATATAAAAAGGAATGATGAGCATGAAACGAATTAGCGTATTTCTATTATGTATTGTAACGGTAATCGGGTTGTTGGCAGCCGGTTGTGGTTCTGCTGATAATAAACCGGCGCAAAGCGCGCAAGCTGATACGGCAGCTGATATTAAAGCAATTAAAGATCGTGGTGTACTCAAAGTTGGCGTAAAAGTTGATGTACCGAAATTTGGTTTTAAAGATCCGCAAACCAATAAAATTGACGGTTTGGAAATTGACATTGCCAGAGCGGTTGCCAAAAAAATTCTTGGCGATCCTACCAAAATTGACGTACAAGGTGTAACTGCCAAAACACGCGGACCGCTATTAGATAATGGGGAAGTTGATCTGGTAATTGCTACTTTTACTATTACTGAAGAACGTAAGCAAAGCTATAATTTCTCTGATCCATACTTCAAAGACGGTGTGGCCATGATGGTAAAGAAAAGCTCCGGTATTGAAGCAGTTAAAGACATGAATGGCAAGAAAATTGGTGTGGCGCAAAGTGCTACTAGCCGTAAAGCTCTGCAGGAAGAAGCCGATAAAGCTGGCGTGAAAGTGCAGTTCCTGGAGTTTGGCACTTATCCTGAGATTAAAACAGCATTAGACTCTGGTCGGATTGATGTATTCTCGGTTGACGGATCGATTTTAGCAGGTTATCTTGATGACAGCACCACCATCTTAAAAGACCGGTTTGCTCCTCAAGAGTATGGTGTGGCTTCCAAAAAATCTAACGCGGCACTGGCTAAGGCGGTAAATGAAGTAATTGCTGATATGAAGAAGAATGGTGAATTAGATAAATTAGTGCAAAAATGGGGTATTAAGTAGTGAATGGACCTTTTGCGGACTATAAGTGGGCGGCATTGGCTCACGATTGGGCCGTATTTGGAGAAGGCTTTGCCAATACGGTGATGGTATCGTGTTTGGCGCTGGCCTTGGCCTTAGCGTTAGGTGTTTTGTTTGGTGTATTAGGTAGTTCCAATTGGAAGGTGTTTAAGGGGATTACCCGGGTGTATGTGGAAGCCATTCAAAATACTCCGCTGGTAATTCAGGTTTTCTTCCTTTACCATGGCTTGCCTCATCTTGGCATTATGCTGCCTGTCTTTGCAGTAGGTGTACTAGGGGTAGGTATGTATCATGGGGCATATATTTCCGAAGTAGTACGCGCCGGTATCCAGGCTGTTCCGCGGGGACAGCTTGAGGCCGCTTATTCACAAGGCTTTTCTTTCTGGGGCGCCATGCGGTATATTATTTTGCCGCAGGCCAAGCGGATGGCGTTTCCGCCGCTGACAAATCAGGCAGTCAGTTTGATAAAAAACACCTCGGTACTAGCCATGGTGGCAGGCGGAGAGCTTATGTATCAGGCTGATTCCTGGTCATCTACCAACCTGTATTATGGACCTGCTTATATTGCGACAGGGGTGCTTTATCTAATGCTTTGTCTGCCGCTGGCCACATATGCCAGAAAACTTGAGCGGAAGGCGGCGGTGAATGTATGATTAGTGAGCTGTTTAAGCCGGAGATTCTCTTGTTTTTAGCGGATGGTCTTCTGATTACACTGGAAATTTCGATATCCTCCATTATACTTAGTTTGTTGCTGGGAATTGTCTTAGGTGTAGCCCGGTTTTCCGGTCATCGGATTTTTTCGCCTGCAGCGGCCGTGTATGTGGAAACAGTGCGAAATACGCCTACATTACTATTTATTCTCGGATTCAGGTTTATGACTAATTTGCCGCCGGTGCAGGCGGGCATTGCTGCCATGACAGTATTTACTTCAGCCATTGTGGCTGAAATAGTACGCGGTGGATTAAATTCTATTCCGCGGGGACAATGGGAAGCGGGAAAATCACAGGGATTCGGGTATATTCAGGTGCTTTGCTATATCATATTGCCGCAGGCACTGAAAAACATGATTCCACCGCTTGTTTCGCAAGGAACGACGATTATTAAGGATACGTCGTTTGTTTGGGCAGTCGGTATTGAGGAACTGACCGGAAAAGGTATGATTATTATGGGTAAGTATGGCACAACCGCGCAGGTGTTTACCCTGTTTGGAATGATCGCCTTAACCTATTTTGTCTTAAACTATGCGCTGTCAACGTATGCCCGTATATTGCAGCGGCGAATGGCATTAAGCCGTTCTTAGGAAAAATGGCTAACAAGAATAACTATCTGATTGGCAACATCGCTTTACTGCTCTTGACGGTAAGCGGTGTTGTTTTTTTCGATGACTAAGATTCAGGTGGGGTTAAAACCCTATCTGAATAAAGTCTCATTTATGGGATACAGTAAATAACAGGGTTTAATGGTAAAATAAGTGAAAAGATTTCACGTGTAGGTGTTAGCAGGTTGTATTTAATGCTATAATTAATACTGATTGAGGATACGCGGTGGAGAATGGAGGAGCAGTGTGGATTACGTTACTTTGTTTACAACCGCCTTTATAGTGGGCTTTTCCGGTGCCATGATGCCTGGGCCGATGCTTACCGTGACAATCAGCGAGACACCGAGGCGGGGCTTTTGGGTTGGGCCGCAGATGGTTTTGGGTCATAGTATTGTTGAACTGCTTTTGGTAGTCTGTCTTGCCGGTGGGTTTACTTATTATCTGCAGCAGCCGATTGTCATCGGCAGCATTGGTCTTGTTGGCGGTGTAGTTTTGCTGTGGTTTGGTTGGGGAATCTATAAGAGCGCAAAAAGCGGCGACGTAAGTCTTGATTTTTCTGAAAAGGAAACCAATACAGCCAGCACAAACAAAAAGTTGATGCATCCATGGGTTTCTGGGGTAATCCTTAGTCTGACAAATCCTTATTGGTCACTGTGGTGGGCCACTGTCGGCGTAAGCTATGTTATTGTCGCCATGAATTTGGGAGTTACGGGGCTCATTATGTTTTTTACTGGGCATATTTTAGCAGATTTGTTGTGGTATGCGTTGGTTTCCTTTATTGTCGATTCTGGCCGCAATCTTATCAGTGACAAAATATATCTGGGAGTGTTGAAGCTTTGTGCAGCCTTTCTTGTGGTATTGGGCTGCTGGTTTTCTTATGATGGATTTCAAAAATTGACATTGCTGTAATATGAATATCTTCATTACTACTAGTTTGGCCGCTTGTAACTCCTACTATGATATAGGGAGTAGAGGCGGCTATGTTTATTATTAAAGGTGGTAAGGCTTTTGGAATAAGAATAATAAAGGGAATAACAGGTTAACCGGGGAACTAGATAATAAGGAAAGACTGCTGTTTGTTTTGGTATTTCCTTTAATACTTTAAGTATTTTGCACAATTCCCGATATATATAATAGGGAAGACCATACTTAGGACAAACGGGGGTTTCTATGCAAAGCATATCTTTAGATGAAATTAAACCAGGAATGTATTTATCAAAACCGCTCATGGCAGCAGATGGTACTGTATTACTGCATGAGGGTATAGAAATAAAAGACAGATATATTCAGTATCTTCGTCATAAAGGAATTACCTCTTTGTTTGTTGGAGATCCCATAATTCCAACAGCTGACGAGGAAGAGTCTGAAGAAGACTATTATAATCCCAAACAAAAGCAGCAAGCTATGACGGCAGCCAGAGAGGTGATAAACCACTTCCGGGTTGGCAAAGGCGTACAGCTTGACCGGATAAAAGGTATTGTTGGCGACTTGATTAATCAGCTTGACCAAAAGCCGGAAAACATAATTCATCTTTTGGATATACGCCGCAAGGAAGAGTATATGTTTTCTCATGCTATGAATACCTGCATTTTATCGGTTATGACCGGTCTTGGTATGGGGTATGATGAAAAGCAACTGTATGAATTGGGGCTTGCCGCGCTTTTTCATGATGTTGGTAAGGTCAAATTTTCTAAAAACTTAGCGTTGCAATACCCTAATTATGTTACTAATGAAGGTATGGAAGAATATAAACAACATCCGTTTTATTCTTTAGAGATTTTGAAAAAGAATGAAAACTTGTCAATGGATGTTATCAATGCCTGCTTTCAGCATCATGAACGCTGGAATGGCAGCGGCTACCCTATGGGCCTTAAAGGAGATACCATTTCCGAATATGCGCAGATTATCGGTATTGCCGATGTGTATGACCGCTTAATTTCTGGCATGCCGCATAGACGGCCTACCCCGGTGTATTATGCAACTGCTATTTTGAACAAAGCTGCAGGAGAATATTTCAATCCTGAGATTGTCGATAAGTTCAACCAGAATGTAGCTATTTATCCTATGGGCAAAACAGTACGGCTTAATAAACGGCAAAGTGGCTTGATTCTTGGTGTTGGCGTAAAGAGTAAAAATACACCAATCGTACGTATTCTTGCCAGTGAGGATGGATCTGAGGTCAATAAATTGATTGAACTTGACCTAAAAGAAAATCCTGATCTGTTTATCGTAGATTTTGAAGAAGTGCATACAGGCCACGTTCAGGCGTATTCTGATTATGTACCTATTTTTTCGAAAGGCAAGCCGGTATAGCGGGAACGGGGTACTAAAACTGTAAAAGTAAAAGCCACGATCTTTCCTCTGATTGTTGGGATGAATCGTGGTTTTTTGTAGTTAATATTTGGCGGAAGGCTGCAAAGTAAGCAGGATAAATTTGATCTTTTCGTATTTGTTCAGGGGGTCATTATGAAACAGGTGTTGAGGTTGGTTGTATCAGTAATGCTGGTAGTTAGTTTTTTTGGAGGCGAATTTGCGGCTTCTGCTTTTAATGGTAAGGGAATGAACCTTGCTACTCTGCCAGAGTGGCAAATGAAAACAACTTCAAAAGGTGGTAAATTACTGCTTTCCGATAGTCCGGAGATGGTTTTAGAGGACGGAATTCTTTATCAAGATAAAGTGGAAGGCAAGGTACGACTATTTTTTTACCATGTAAATGCATCAGTTGACGTGAAAAAAATGGCAGTAATACTTGAAAATAGAGGTAAAAAACCGGCGAAGGTTAATGTTAGCCAGTCTATTCTTTCGGGGCCGGATTATTCATGGATAGCAGTAGGAAAAGGCGCGCAGAAGTTATACTTTTCAGCGGAAAAAAATCCGTATACGATAACTGTTCCATCAGGAGCTAGTATACCGCTGTCGGCAGAAATAGAAGAAAAGATGATGCCTAATATGCTGATTAATGGTATTTATGATTTTACAGTAGATAATCCGATAACAGTAAAAATTATTATGTTGCCTGTAACCGAAGATAGTGTAAAGTTTTCTAAAAACCTTAAGGTGTTGCCTGCAGATCAATGTCGTATGCGAGGAACCTTTGAAGGGGCAGATCGGGAAATTTCGCCTATTGACGTGTATGATCCTGTGCAGGATGGAACTATTGGGATAACCTTAGCAGATAATCATATCGATCCTTACTTAAACGGTATTGATGCAACCGATGGCAGTAAAGCTGTCAATTATGGCAATTATGGTGTTGTTTATCAGGTTTTACTGCCCTCAAAAAAAGGTGGTAGAATTACCTACTATCTTACGCCGTTAGGTGGGGATTATGCCGGATTTATTAAAATAAACCATCCGGAGGTGTATTGGAGTCCGCTCGCAATACCACGTGATAAATTATATTTTGGTAACAATAAGCAAAATGATTTTGCCTTTATTGGTACCTTTGATGGCGGAGATCCGTTATCATTAACATTTAGTCCGCCAGGAGCGTCGAATTTGCCGGTGAAGCTCATTGCTGTGCCGCAATAGGTTTACATTTCGCAGAAAAATACAGGATGTAGATATCTGCAGTTAAGTCCGCTTTCTAACAAGATTAAATTGTTGTTAATAGAACGGAAACAGAATGTTGGTAAAAATGACTAACGGATTAGGTGGTGGTTTTCATGGATGAAACACTTCCAGCAAAACAAGACGGACGATACCAAATCACTGCAAATGACGTTGGGGTTTATCTCAGTGTATGGGCGCCGGGCAAGGAAGGATGGTCAGTATCAAAATCAGCGATTATTCAGGAACTGACCGAGCGAAAATTTACTAACTTTGACAGCAATTTTATTTCTCAAATAATCAGAGAAGCCACAGGTACGCCGGTACTTATTGTCAATACGAAACCCAAGGTAGACGGACGTTATGCAATCAGTGCCAATGATTGTGGTGTATATCTTAGTGTGTGGGCGGCTGGCAATGGCGGCTGGCCGGTGTCAAAAGCAACTGTTATAAAAGATTTAACTGAACGAAATTGTACCGAATTTGACAGTGAGTTTATAGCAAAGGTAATCAGGGAAGCCACAGGTACGCCGGTACTTATTGTCAATACGCAGCCCAAGGTAAATGGCCGTTATGAAATCAGTGCCAATGATACGGGGCTGTATCTTCGGGTATGGGCACCTGGTATTGGTGGCTGGCCTGTAGCAAAAGAAACCATTATTAAAGACCTGACTGAACGAAATTGTACCGAATTTGACCGTAATTTCATTTCTCGGGTAATCAGCGAAGCTACTGGTACGCCGGTACTCATTGTTAATACCCAGCTCAAGGTAAATGGACAATATAAGATCAGTGCTAACGATGGTGGCGTATATCTTTGTGTGTGGGCACCCAATAATGGTGGCTGGCCTGTAACCAAGGCGGCAATTATAAAAGATTTAGCTGGACGAAATTATACTGATTTTGACGATGATTTTATTGCAAAGGTAATCAGAGAGGCTACTGGTATGCCGGTGCTTATCGTCAATACCAAGCCTAAGGTAGATGGACGGTATGAAATCAGTGCCAAGGATACAGGTGTATATCTTAGTGTTTGGTCACCGGGTATTGGTGGTCGACCTGTTGCAAAGTCTGCAATCATTCAGGATTTGGCGAATCGCAATTGTTCGGACTTTGATGATGGCTTTATTTCTCAAATAATCAAAGAAGCAATGGGCACGCCGGTGCTTATTGTTAACAGTCCGCAGGCGAAAACTGCACCGCCGGAAAAATACATTAAGGTGAAGGTCGGTTTTGAGCGGCTGGAAGCCAGAGTTAGTATTGCTATTCCGGCTGACAAACCTACGGCTACAAAAGAACAGATTTTAGAAGCGTTGCAAGAAGCCGGCGTTGTACATGGGCTTGACGAAAGTGCTATCACTATGCTTACGAGAAGTCGTTCAGTGACAAATGCTGTTTGTGCCCGTGGCACATTGGCCAGCAAAGGTGAAGATGCTTATCTGAAATATTCCATTGATCCTGATAGCCAAGGCCGGCCGGTTGAACTGGAAGATGGGCGGGTTGACTTCAAAGAAACCAATCAGTTTCTTTGTGTGGAAGAAGGACAGCTATTAGTAGAAAAGGTTCCGGCAACACTTGGTATTCCGGGAACTGATGTATTTGGTCAGCCTCTTCCTCCAAAGTCGGGTAAAGATATTAAAATGCCAACAGGAAAAAATGTTATTAATGTTGATGATTGGCGGCTTTATGCGGCAATTCCGGGACACCTGTCAATATTTTTAGATAAGCGTGTTAATGTTATACCTGTTATTGTTATAGAGGGCGATGTTGACTTTTCTTCCGGAAACATTGATTTTAAAGGCAGTGTCATTGTGCATGGTTCTGTGCAGCAAGATTTCTCGGTGAAAGCTGCCGGCAATGTTGAGGTGTTTGGGACGATATCTGGTGGTATTGTTGAGGCTAACAATATCATTGTGCGTAAGGGCATTCAAGGGATGAAACGCAGTGTAATCAAAGCGCGCGAGCGGGTTGTGGCTAATTTTGTTGAGAATGCGACTGTATATGCCGATACCGATATTATTGTTAGTGATGTCATTTTAAATAGTGCTGTTTATGCAGGTTCAAGAGTAATTGTTGAAGGTGGACGCGGACTCATCCGCGGCGGGCGTGTATCGGCCGGAGAGTTGATCAGTGCGAGGATTATTGGCAATCAGTCAGGTGTTATTACCGAAATCGATGTGGCGGCCAACTCGCTGCTCAAGGATGAGCTGATTAGTTATCGGCAGGAAATCAAAAAGGCAGAAGTTGCTTATGTTGAGCTGGAACAGGCATTAGCCTATTTTAAGGCACAAGGTATTGAACAACTTTTTGGAGAGAAAAGACAACGCTATGAAAAGCACAAGGCGGAATGGACTGCTTTGCCTGATCGCATGGAAGAATTGAAACAGCATATCGAAAATATTGAGAGTATTCTCAAAATCACTAAACCTGGTCGAGTCAGAGTTTTTGGCTGTGCGCATCCGGGGACGAAAGTTGCTATCGGTACATTAACCAAAGTGCTTAATGATCCGCTGCAGTTTACCACCTTGTATGCACTAGACGGTGAAATAAAATATAGCTCACTCCGCTGACAAAATATAAGCTCAGGCGTTGGTTTGGTGTTGATAAGAATTTAGGTGTAAATTCTAGTAGACTAATAAATAACCCGCTCTAAGACTCTTTTACCTTTGAGAGGTAAGAAGCAGAGAGCGGGTATTTTAGTTGTTTTTATGTGGTATAGCCTGTTTAGTTAAGAACAAAAACCGTAACTGTTTTGCGGCCAAAGCTAAAAGCGTCTTTGCGGTTTTCATAGGCTAAGTCGATTTTGTTACCTTTAATTGCGCTGCCAATGTCATCGGCGATCGCATAACCATAGCCTTCGATGTACAGGCGAGTTCCTAAAGGGATTATTTTAGGGTCAACAGCGACAAGGCCTTTGCGCAAATAATGTTCCCGCTTCGTCAAATTGCCGCAGCCCGGATCTTGGGAAGTGTAGGCTGTTGCCTGTAAAGAAAGTTTTTTAAGATAACTTTGGGGTTTGTTTTTAGCCTCTTGAGTTAATAAATCCGCCAATTTTGGGTCATATTGACCAGTTTGTTTTAGTTTCAACGCTTTCTGTGCGGAGGTAATGGCTTCTTTAGTCGTAACATCAAGTAGGCCAGTCATAGATCCGGGATAAAAACCGGTGTCAGCCAATAATTGTTGTAAGTGTTTCAGTTTGGAGTTGGTAGTTGAAGAATTTTGCTTAACAGATGCACTATATTTAAGTGGTGAAGGAGTAGCTTTGTTTGCTGCCGATGTTTTTGTTGTTGCGCCAAGTATAAACAGATTAATAATCAGGCAGGAAATGATCCAAACGGATTTTTTTCGCCACATTAATTAATTCCTCCGATTTTATGCTGTAATTGTTTAAAAATAAGATTATAGTGTCTTAACAGCATTTTACCATAATAATTGCTAATTAGAATAGATATTAGGAATTATTTAGGATGGTTTTCCTATATGTTTTGAAGAAATAGAGGATATTTCTTCTTGTGATAGAAAAATACTTTCATAGCAAAACAGCTATAGGTTGGTAGGATTACTATTCCTAAAGAAGTTCCGAGAAAGAGTTTGCTGGTTAAGTTGATATAAAGAGGTCATATATTTTGGATAATATTGATTTGCCAATTTGGTTTGTAATATACTGGGTGTGGAATTTCATCGCATTTTTGCTGATGCGGACAGATAAGCAGTATGCTAGGAACCAAGCAAGGCGGATTCGTGAAAAAACCTTTTTCCGGATGGCATTATTTGGAGGGGCAGCAGGTGTCCTTATCGGAATGTATGTTTATCGTCATAAGACGTTGCATTCCAGTTTTGTTATCGGTATACCTGTTATACTGCTGGGTAATCTTGTTTGCATGTATTTATTGCTGTAACGCACATGGTTTCTCAAAAGAAAAAAGAACAAGATAAAGGCTAGGCCTTTTGTCTTGTTCTTTTAGTTTGCTTACCAATAAGGAAACTCCCTTGCTAAGCAAGGGAGTATATATCCTAGTAACGTCTGTTGTTTTGTTGGCTAAAGCAGTCTCTGCAATATACAGGACGATCGCTGCTTGGACGGAAAGGAACTTGGGTTTGAACGCCACAAGCTGCACAAGTTACGTCATGCATTTCGCGTTGTTGGAAGTTAGAGCTGCGGCCACCACCAAAACCACCACGGTTTTGTTGTTTGCGAGCTGCGCGGCATTCCGGGCAACGTCCAGGTTCGTTGGTGAATCCTTTTTCAGCAAAGAAATCTTGTTCAGATGCTGAGAAAATGAATTCTGCGCCGCAATCGCGGCATGATAAAGTTTTGTCTTCGGCCATGTTATATGACCTCCTCATAAAGATTACCCTGACTTAGCTTTGAAGATTTACTCATTGGGCTTCTCTAAATGAGAAGGACTAATGGAAAATTCCTCGGGCCTATAGGGGCAGTTTTAAGTATACTATTATCTGAAAAAAAAGTAAAGATATTTCTTTACTTAAAATATCAAGTTTAAAAACAGGTTATTACAGAATATATTATTTTAACTAACAAAAAAGGAGGGATGCGAATGGGCAAGGTATGTCTTGACCCTGGTCATGCCGGAGGAAGCATTGATCCGGGGGCAGTCAATAAAGAAACCGGGTTACAGGAGGCGGCAATAAATTTATCGATTGCCAATCAGGTAAAAAAATATTTGATAGCTGCCAGTTACCAGGTACTAATGACAAGAATAGAGGAAGAACAAGTAGAAACAGACAGTTTGGAATATCGGTGTGAATTAATCAACAATTGGGGGGCGGAATTAATAGTATCCCTTCATTGCAATGCTGCTGTTAATGAAGAAGCCAACGGAGTTGAAATATATACAACACCGGGCGAGACAGCCGCAGATCGAGCGGCTGCTTGCATTATTAATCAAGTAATAACTACTTTGCCGGACTTAAAGCTTAGGGCGGACTGGGATGACGGTGATCCGGACAAAGAAGCAAATTTTTATATTTTGCGGCATACTGACGCGCCGGCGGTACTGCTAGAGATGGCTTTTATTTCTAATCCTAAGGAAGCAAAAAAACTGGCTGATTCCGATTGGCAACGGGAAATGGCGCGAGCGGTGGCACGAGGCATTAGCGATTATTTTAGTTAATAAAAGCTCTGCAATCTTTGCGATTGCAGAGCTTTTGTGGTTTAGTGCCAAGCAATACTTACAGGAAGGTGCCGGTAACAAAAAAAGTAGCTCTAGCGGCAACAACCAACTTGTTCTCGCTGTTGTAAATATTTGTTTCTGTAACCATGGTTCGGCTACCATTGTGAATTAAGTTTGCAACCGCAGTAAGTGAATCACCAATAGGGACATTGCGAATATAATTTAAATTCATATCAAGAGTGACAACTTTTTTGCCTGTAGTGGCGCAGGCCATTCCCATAGCAGTATCGGCAAGAGATGCTATAGCGCCGCCATGGGTTGCTTTATATAAGTTGGCATGTTTAGTTACGATAGGCATGGAGAGGATGGCTTTGCCTTCTGCCATTTCAGCGATTTCCATTTGTAGTAAGGTCACAAATGGATTTTCTGCATAAAGTGAACGTAAATGATTTTCTAACTGCGTAAAATCTGTCATCGTTTTCCTCCCAAAATGTAATGATATTATTGTACCACATGTTTTGCATTGATTGTCATATTTAAACATAAAAATTGCAGGCGAGATACAGCTATAGTGTATTGTAATTTTAAAAAATCAAATACTATATATCGGAAAAGGATTGCTTCATTATTCAAAAGCGGGAGGAAATGCATGAATAAATTTGTTTGTACTATATGCGGATATGTTCATCAAGGTGAAGAGCCACCGGAGAAATGCCCGGTCTGTAAAGCTGGAAAAGATAAATTTAAAGAAATGACAGGCGAACTGGCATGGGCAGATGAACACAGAATTGGAATTGCCAAGGATGTTCCCGAAGAAATTGTGGAAGGTTTACGAGCCAATTTCATGGGTGAATGCACAGAAGTGGGTATGTATCTGTCCATGTCGAGGCACGCAGACCGCCAAGGCTATCCAGAAGTGGCAGAAGCCTACAAACGAATTGCTTTTGAGGAAGCCGAACATGCTGCCAAATTTGCAGAACTGTTAGGTGAGGTAGTGGTAGCCGATACAAAAGCAAATTTAAGCGCAAGAGTTGAAGCCGAATATGGAGCCTGTGAAGGCAAAAAAAAGCTGGCAGTATTAGCAAAACAGCATAATTTAGATGCTATTCACGATACCGTCCATGAAATGTGTAAAGATGAAGCTAGGCATGGATGTGCTTTTAAAGGACTGCTTGATAGATATTTCAAATAAAGGAGGGGTTAGAAAAATGGCAAGAATTAATTGCGAAGTAACAAAGTGTTCGCACAATAAGTCAGGTATATGTTATGCCAATTGTGTTGATATAGTTGGTAATTCAGCTGTTAAAGAAAGTCAAACTTGCTGTGGTTCCTTCCTAAATAAATTGCTTTATTCGGAGTTAACTAATAATGTTTTAAGCTCAAGTTCTTGTGATTGTTTAAAATGCTCGGTAGAAACATGTACATATAATGATAACAAGCTTTGCAGTTTGGAAGCCATCCAAGTTAGTGGAGACAGTGTGGAATACTATACGCAAACAAGTTGTTCCAGTTTTAAACATCAATGAGCAACCTGAGGATGTGATTTGTTGAAGCAATTATTGCAGCCTTTCGCACGAGGGCTTTCCTGGTATTCAGATTCAGCTTTGCTTATATTTCGCATAGGATTAGGTGGCATGTTTATGTGGCATGGCTGGCCTAAAATTGCCGGCGGACCTCAAGCCTGGGCTGGTCTAGGTAAAACCATGGGGGTTTTTGGGATTGCGTTTGCACCGGTATTTTGGGGATTTATGTCCGGCTTTGCTGAGTTTGGCGGAGGTCTGTTGTTTGCGCTGGGTTTATTTTATCGTCCGGCCTGCTTTTTGCTATTTGGTAATATGATGGTAGCTTTCAGCAGCCAGATGATAGATGGCAAAGGCTTGGCAAAAGCGTCACAATCCTTGGAAGATGGACTAAGCTTTTTTGCTGCAGGTTTTATTGGTCCCGGCAGATACAGCTTGGATCACTTCATAGGAATTGAAGAAACGGCAGAAAAAAAATCTCATAATATATTTGTACGGAAATAGTATTGAGAGTTCTAAAAATTGCGGTGCCTTGCATAGTATAGAGGGTGCCGTTCTTTTTGTATTATGTTAGGAAGAAGTCAATTTAATGAGGCTTTCAAACGCCGTGCATATCGTACAATAGAAACTTTGCATAAAGTAGACTTAGCTTCAGGTGGGGAGTTAATTCCATCTAAAAATTAGGCGCTTTTACTCCTGATATGAATATGGACTCTTAGAACGGGTTCGTTGTCGGATAAAATCCTGGATTTTACATTTGACATAATCGTGGGTTCATGGTAATCTATAAAAGTCGCTGCGAGCGGCGGCAATAAATGGTAAGAAAAAATAGTGTTGACATAAATAAATGAAAATGCTATTATAATATTCCGCCCTAACAAGCGGAAAAATGAGAATTACGTGTTCCCTGAAAACTGAACAATGTAAGTAATGCATCATAAAAGCCAGATGTGCGGTGCTCAATGAGCACTTTAAATAATTTCTTTAAATTTTATGAGCCATCAAGGCTCCATAAATAAAACTTTTATGGAGAGTTTGATCCTGGCTCAGGACGAACGCTGGCGGCGTGCCTAACACATGCAAGTCGAACGGTCTGCTGTTCAACACCGAGAGTTTAGTGATAGTGAACTCTGACAGCG